>JADMIO011297994.1_pt1 | contig 67569 bp, 59 predicted proteins | sample 8958161 | NCBI WGS metagenome assembly JADMIO01 (sample SAMN16585339, study PRJNA669376) | soil metagenome | isolation source: Crop rotation soil | place: USA: Cullars Rotation, Alabama | collected 2011 | reverse complement strand
AACATCGACCCGCCGTCGATCGGTGACCGCCTCATCGCGAACCTGTGACCAAGATCATCATCCCGGAGAAGCTCCGCGACCGCGTCAAGCCGCGGCGGTCGCTCCCGGACTTCGCGATCGCGCCGACGGAGAAGAGCGCGACGCGCGAGCTGAAGCGCCTCGCGAAGAAGTACGTCGACCGGCGCCACGGCGACTCTTCGCCGAAGAAGGTCTTCGCCGCCGGCCTCGACGAGGGCACCGACAAGCCGCTGAAGGCCGCGCGACGCGAAGCGCACGAATTCATGCTCGCGCCTTCGCTCGACGCGATCCGCCAGATGTCGCTCGACGCGCTCGCCGTGGCGGAGCGCATGGCGCACGACGCGGTGTGGGACGCCCGACTCGTCGACGCCATCGCCGTGACGCGAGGCGTGGCCGATGCAGTCGACGTGATGGTGCGTGGATTGGATCTGGATCTGAAGTCGAACAACTTCACGCAGCGCATCGCCGTCGTGAGGAGCACCGACGGCGAGCCCAGCCGGTGGCTGTCCGACTGGCGTCCGCTGCGTCACATCGTGTGCGCGGCGAGCGACGCCGATTACGCGAAGGCGAGGAAGGTCGCCGCGGCCGCGATGAAGAAGCTCGCGCCGCAAAAACGCGATCGCATCGCGTACGCGTTCCCGGACGAGCCGTGGACACGCGAGATCATCACGAAAGCGAAGGACATCGAGGAGGTCGACGCCGATCTCTTCGCGGCGTGCGACGACGTGGAGCTCGCGCGCAAGAACCTCGGCGTCGTCCACTACAACGCGCTCGACCATGCGCTGAACCTCCCTGAAAAAGACGCGCTCGCGCTCTTCGCCGAGGCGCTCCCGCCGCTCCTCGTGCGTCCGAAGTACGGCCCGCTCCACAAAACGCCGCCGCGCAACATCGCCGAGGCGATCGCGCTCTTTCCGACGGCGCGCGCCGCGAAGATCCTCGCGCCGTATTTCGGAAACGCGATCCTCGGGCCGATCGTGGCCGCGTACTTCCAAGATCACCCCGAGCTTCGCGACGCGCTCGGCGACAAGGCGAAGGATCGCCTCCACACGAGCACGGCCTCGGCGAAGGGCCCCGTCGCGAAAGACGACGCCGTGCCGCGCGTCCTTCGCGAGCGCCCTTGGAAGAGGCCGAGCGCCTCGAAGCCGATCGAGCTGCGCCTCGCCATCCCGAAGGACGTGGAGGAGCGCATCGAGCTCACGGCGGCCGAGCGCGAGCTGAAGTTCGAAAGAGACAACGCCGGCGACGTGCGCGACATGACGAAGAAGGAGCTCGCGGAGTGGCACGCCGAGCTCAAGAAGGACGGTTACCTCCACGTCGACTGGAACACGATTTATCGAAAAGGCGCTGGCGTGGACTACGCGCGCGTGCCGGAAGAGCTCGGCCTTCGCGCCTGGAACGACGGGCACGGCTACGCGAACGGGACGTACGTCGAGTGGCTCGCGCGTCACGGCACGAAGGTCATCGACGGCTTCTTGAAGCGCGACTGGGTGAAATGGCTCTCGTCCACCGAGGTCGACGACGAGCCGATGATCGACGTGCTCGCGCACATCGTCTCGCCGCGCATCGCGCCGATCATGGCGCGCGTCGTCGCGCGTCGAAAGAATTTCCGCCGGCCGGCGATGGCGTGGCTCATGAAGCATTCGGAGATCGCCGCGTTCGGGCTCGTCCCCGACGCGCTCGGAAAGCCGGGTGAAGCGCGCGACGACGCGGAGCTCGTGCTCCGTCAGATGGCGCAGAAGGGCGCGCGTGACGCGATCCTCTCGGCTGCGAAGAAGTACGGCGACGAAGCGTTGCGCGGCACCCTTGCGCTCGTCTCACGCGATCCGCTCGAGATCGACGCGACGGTGCCGAAGGCCCCCGATTTTCTGCGGATGAAAGATCTTCCGCCCGTCCTTCTGAAGAACGGCGCTCGGCTCCCCGACGAGGCCACGGATGCGCTCGTCGAGATGCTCCGCGTCGCGCCGCTCGATCCGCCTTACGCAGGCGTCGCGGCGCTGCGTGAAGCGTGCGACGAGGCCTCGCTCTCGGCGTTCGCGCGCGAGCTCGCCGAGCAGTGGCTCCTCGCCGGCGCGAACGGCCGCTTCGACTGGATGCTCTTCGCGCTCGCGCATTTTCCGAGCAACGAAAATGCGCGACGCGCAGGCCAGCTCGCGCGCGACTGGGCGCGACGCGATCGCAAGAAGGGCCTCCGCGCGTGCATGGTGCTCGCCTCCATCGGCGACGACCTCGCGCTCCTGCACCTCGGGCACGTCGCCGCGACGTCGCGCTTCGACGATCTCAAAGAAGCCGCTCGAGGTTTGCTCGACGAGGCGGCGGCCGCGCGCAACCTCACCCGCGACGAGCTCGACGATCGCATCGTCCCCGATCTCGACCTGTCGGACATCCCGTTCGGCACGCGCAAGCTCGCCGTCTCGCTCGACGAAGGCCTGCGCCCGTTCCTCGTGGCTGAGAAGCAGTTCCCGCGCTCGAAGACGGCCGAAGAGAAGGCCGCGAAGGCGCGGTGGGACACGCTCAAGGCCGACGCCTCGAGCGTAGCCGATCGCCAGATCCGGCGCTTCGAGGCCGCGATGGTCTCCGGCCGCGAGTGGAGCGCGAAGGACTTCGAGACGTACGTCGCCAAGCACCCGCTCCTTCGTCACCTCGCGCGCCGGCTCGTCTGGTCCGTGCAGAATGCAACCTTTCGCGTCGCCGAGGACGGCACGTACGCCGACGTGAAGGACGCGCCGTTCAGGCTCCCCACGGACGCAAGAATCCGCATCCCGCACCCCGCGCGCATGAAGGACGGCGAGCGCACGGCGTGGGCGACCGTCTTCAGCGACTACAAAATCGCGCAACCCTTCGAGCAGCTCGGTCGCGCCGTGGGCGAACGCTCGAAGCGCGACGCGTTCAAGGTGAAGGCGACGAAGGTCCTCGGCACGCTCGAATCGCGCGGCTGGAAGCGCAACGACCGCGCCCACGTCACGGTCTACCTGCGCCCTTTGCTCTCGGGCGGCGAAGCCAAGCTCCCGATCAGCCCCGGCATCTCGATGGAATACATCCGCGACGCGGACGACCAGACGATCGCCGGCGTCGAGCTGCCCGAGGTCGTGGATCCCGTCGATCTCGCCGAGATCACCCGCGACCTCGACGCGCTGTTGTGATAATTCACGGCTCGATGAGCGACTTCCCCGAGGGCCTCCAGTACACCAAAGATCACGAGTGGGCGAAGGTCGAAGGCGACCGCATTCGCGTCGGCATCACGAGCTTCGCGGTCGAGCAGCTCGGCGACATCACGCTCGTCAGCTTCGACGTGAAGCCGGGCGACAAGCTCGAAGCCGGCAAGGCGTTCGGCACGATCGAGAGCGTCAAGACGCTGAGCGACCTGTTCGCGCCGATCGCGGGCAAGGTCGTCGAGCTCAACGCCGATCTCGACAAGAAGCCCGAGCTCGTGAACGAAGACTGCTACGGCAAGGCATGGATGATCGTGATCGAGCTGGATACCAAGCCGGTGACGGGGCTGCTCGACGTCGCGGCGTACTCGGCGCACGTCAAAGCCTCGCAGTGACATGAGGGCCGCGGTCGTACTCGCGGTCTCGGTCTTCATGGCCGGGTGCGGTAGCTCCGGAAATGGCAGCGACGCGGGGCTCGACGGCGGCCCCGCCGACGGGCCGATCTTCAGCGACACGGGATCGCAGTACGGCTGCAGCGCCGATCTTCGAGCGATCATCGACTCGTCCGGCAACGTCGTGACGACCTGCCCGCCGGATCAAGGCTGCTCGAACGGCCAATGCATCGACGCCTGCGCTGCGGCGGCGGCGAGCCACGGCACGCTCGGCTGCGATTTCTGGGTGCCGACGCCCATCACGTACGACGTCGAGAGCGGCCAGAAGCAGCCGTGCTTCGCGATGTTCGTCGCGAACACGTGGGCCAAGCCCGCATTGCTCAACGTCACCCGCGGAGCCACGACGTACGACGCGACGCAGTTCGGCCACGTCCCCGACTCCACGAAGCCGCCCGCGCAGTGGCCCGCCGTCACGACGCAAGGCGTCCCCGTCGACGACGTCGCCGTCCTGTATTTGTCGAGCGATCCGAACGCCGTCTTCGTCGAGGACACGTCGGTGAACCTCGCGTGCCCATCGCCCACGGCGACGAACGCGACCGAGCTCGCGGGCACCGGCATCGGCACGGCGTTCCACGTGACGACGAACGTCCCCGTCACCGCGTACGACATCTTCCCGTTCGGCGGGGCCTTCTCGCACTTCCCCGCCGCCGAGCTCGTCTACCCGTCGTCGGCGTGGGGCCTCAACTACGTCGTCCTCGCGACGCCGATCGGCACGTCGGCGAGCCAGCGCCTCAAGTTCGCGCACATCGTCGCGTCGTCGAACGGCACGAGCGTCACGTTCCAGCCCGTCGTCGCGCTCGCGGGCGGCGGCTCTCTCGCCGCCGTCGCCGCGAACACGTCGACGACGTTCACGCTGAACGCCGGCGAGTACGCCCAGTGGGAGACGACGCCTTCGTCGAACGACTTGTCCGGCAGCATCGTCCTCGCGAACAAACCGGTGAGCGTCGTCGCGGGCAGCGAGTTCTTCCGCTTGCAGCCGCAAGACGAGCCCGGCGGCGAAGGCACGCACGCGCAGATCGCACCGGTCGGCGCGCTCGGCTTCGACTACGCCGTCGCGCCGTACGCCACGCGTCGCGCCGATCTCCAGGAAGAGCCGATCAGCTACCGCATCGTCGGCGCCGTCACCGGCACGACGCTCGCGTACGACCCGCCCGTCACCGGCGCGCCGGCGAAGGTCGATCAGAGCCAGGTCGCCGACTTCATCGCGACCGGCGCGTTCCGCATCAAAAGCCAGGACAAAGATCACCCGTTCGCGATCGCCCAGGTCATGTCGACGGGCAACGTCCCGCCCGCGTTCCGAACCGACTGCGCGACGATCCAGTATCAGAACCAGCTCGAGACCTGCGGCGACGAGGACTTCGTCCCGCTCCTTCCGACGGCGCAGTTCCTGTCGAAGTACGTCTTCTTCACGGACCCGACGTACTCGACGACGACGCTCGAGGTCGTCCGCGTGAAGGGCTCGAGCGGCTTCCAGGACGTGACGGTCGACTGCCTCGGCACGCTCACGGGCTGGCAGCCGATCGGCACCTCGGGCGAGCTCGAGTTCACGCGCCCCGATCTCGTGCGCGCCGCGAACGGCATCGGAAGCTGCAAGAACGGCCGTCACGTCGCCCAGAGCACCGGCTCCTTCGGCGTCATCGTTTACGGCCTCGATACGTACTCGTCGTACGGCTACCCCGCCGGCGGGAACGCAGCGACCCTCAGCGGGATCGTCGTTCAGCCGAAGTGATCAATTCACGACGAGCAGCGCGTCGTCGTAGTGGATCGCGGCACCATCGGAAGGACCCGGCGCGTACGCGTTGCCGAGATAGAGATCCACCGCGCCGCTCGCAGAGAACGCGGCGTTCAGCGGAACATGATCGACGACCACGTTCTGGCCGACGGTGACCGTGAGTGTGCGCGACGGTTGGAAGACGACCGCGATCGTCACGTGCATCCACTGACTCGTCGCGAGCGCGCTCGCGAAACCGTGCGGGACGTACGTCTTGCCGCCGTCGAGCCCCACGATCTCTTCACCGACCTCGCTGGCCGCGGCCTTCAGGTTCAGTTGGATCGACGACCTCACCGCGCCGTTGATCACGATCGCGAGCGCCTCGACGTAGGTGCCCTCCGACGCGAGCTTGTCGATTCGTAGATCCAGGTCGAGCGTGACGCCGTTTTGCGGCGTCACACCCGTGCTCCGAACCTCCGCGCCGTGCGACGACGAGCTCGCGTCGAGGACCGAATTTCCCGCGAGCAGAGAGGCCGGCGCCGTCGCGGACGTCGTCGTGTCGAGGGCGACGACGCCGCCGCTCGTGAGGTAGGTGCTCGTGAAGCCGGCCGCCGCGTCCGCGCTCTCGTCGAAGTCGGCGCAGAACGTCGCGCTCGGGTGCTGCGCGCAAAACGGTCCCGCGTCGAGCTGCGCATCGATCGAGGCGTCGCCGCCCGCGTCGCCCGCATCGGACGCGACGACGTTTTCGATGGCGGCGTCGACGAGGCTCGCGTCGCTGCCGCCGAGATCATCGAGCGACGGAAACAAGCAACCGCTCGCGAGCGTCATCAACGCGGCGCGCCTCACCATGCTACGAGAGTACCGTGAAGCTTCGAAGCCTGCTCGTCGCGTCGACGCTCCTGCTTCCGGCGCGAGCATTCGGCGCACACACGTTCGATCTCGATCAGAACATGCCCTCGCATCTCGCGGGCGTTTGGGCGGTGAACTGGTTCGGCATCTCACAGAACGATCCGCAAGGCCCCGGCGGCGACTCGACGTATGGGAACTGGCTGCAGACGTTCCCCCAATGCGGGCTCGACGACGATCCGTCGACGTGCGCCGATTTCCACGACGCCGGCCGCCAGCGGTGGATCGCGTCGAAGCGCAGGCCGCTCGCCGGCATCCATTCGTCGAGCGCGCGAACGGCGGAGAGCATCGCGCGCATCGATCTGATGCTCTCGTGCGTGCGCCGGTCGTGCGATCTGGGGGCGCGTCTCGACGCGTTTCTCCTGCAGCTCGACAGCGTGAAGTTCACGTCCGCTCACCCGCAGAACCAGCAGTCGAAAACCTGGGACATCACGTACCGCGCTGTGGTCGGCTTCCTCGACGAAGCCGACAAGGCAGCGATGAACGGCGCGGTTTGGATCGGCAACGACGCGACCGTCTACTGGCACTTCGGCTCGTCGTTCGGGCTCACGTCGCAAACGCAGCGAAAGGCGGCGCTCCAAGACGACATCGCGGACATGGCGACGCTCGCCGCGGCGCATCCATCGGCGCTGTCGATCGACGACAAACCATTCCTCGCGTTTTACGTCGACTCCGTGCTGATGACGCCGGCGGAGTGGCAGCAAGTGCTCGACGGCGCACGCGCGCAGAGCGGAGTCGATTTCTACGCGCTCGCGACGACGTTGGACGCGTCGTACTTCGCCGCGTTCGACGCGCTCTCGCCGTGGGTGAACCTCGGGGTGTGGGCGAACGCGAAGGGGCCGACGCTCCACGATCGCGCGTTCGACTACGCCAAGCAGATGCACGCACAGCTGCTCGCGGCGCTCCAGAGCAACCCGGGCCGCGTGATGTTCGGTGGCGTCGCGCCAGGGTTCGACGACTTCACGGAGAACTGGGGCGCGTGTCAGCCACGACAGATTCCACGCGACCCCGACGTCCTCGCGGGGCAGATGGATTTTCTGAAGACGCTGCAAGTCCGCGGCGTGATCGCAGAGACGTGGAACGACTGGACCGAAGGCACCGAGCTCGAGCCGGACGTGGACGAAGGTCCAGCGAAGCTCCTGCAGCTGAAGCAGTCGCTCGGCGCACTCTACGGGGAGCCGGCCGACCCGAGCGGCGACCAGGCGCTCGCGGATCGCTGGTCGTCGTTCGGACAGGCGCGCAGCTGCTGCTTCGAAAATGGTCCGTGCGACGCCGGGCAATCGCCTCACATCGAGATTGCCTGTCCGATCGAAAGCGAGCCGACGGGTGACGATGCGGGAGACCCGCGAAAAGACGCGGCGACCAGCGAGGCAGGGGCCGAGAACGAGCAGCTAACTACTGGTTGTGGCTGCGAATTTGTCGGGGGCGCGAGCTCTGCGACGACGGGTTTGTCACTCATCAGCTTGATATTGCTCGGCTTTCTACGACGTCGTAAAAAGTAGTAGATGTGGGACAACGTCGTAGGTTATACGCCTGCGGCATGTTGACCCGCCGCCTTGCCATCCTCGCTCTCTCCTCGTTCGCCGCCGCTTGTTCCGGCGGTGAAGGTACCGATTCGATGGACGACACGCTGACGAGCGTCACCGCTCGCACGCGTGAGCTCCACTTCGCCGCGTACGTGTACGTGTCGCCCACGGCGTCCTCGTACGAGATCATGTCCGCGGTGAAGCACCAGACGCAATCGGCGTTCGGTGCGCTCCGCACCTCGAAGATCGGCGTCGAGACGCGCGAGCTGTCGGCGGTCGACGCGACGACGTTCAAGAAGACGACGGTCAAGGTCATCGACCCGACGAAGCCGTCGGACCCCGGCCACGCCATGGTCCGCGTCGACTACCAGTACACGGACACCGCGCTCGTCCCCGTCACGATGGCGAAGCGCTCGAGCATCTCGACGGCCGTTCTCAACGGCAACTACGCCGCGCAGACGAACCGCGTCATGACGGAGTGCACTGCGAACGACAGCGAAGCGAAGGAGTTCCAGAGCGACCTCTGGTACGTGTTCGAGCCGAGCCTGTCGTCGTGCACGACGGCGATGGCCGCCGAGCAGAAGAAGATCGACGCCGACAAGGCGAAGCTCCCCGAAGGCGCGATCCCGGCGAGCGAGATCAACCGCCTCTACATCCCGCTCACCGCGGCGCTCAAGACGAAGGCGATGACGAGCGGCACGGCGTACCCCGAGTACGACCGCCTCTACGCGGGCGGCGTGCAGTCGGGCAAGCTCGTCGTCGGCATGGTCTCGGGCCTGATGGCCGACTGGGCTGCGGGCGAAGTGCACGCCACGGCGGACGACCCCGGCTACGACATGTGGTTCGAGGGCCTGCGCGAGATCTGGGGCGTGCGCGCGTTCAAGCTCGCGAGCATCGAGCCGAAGGAAGACCTGACGACGTTCACGGTCGGAACGCAGACCGTGAAGATGCCGGGCGGCTTCGACGACATCATGAAGATGGAGCTCGACGGCACGTACCCGAGCGGCCTCAGCTACACGAACCAGAAGGCGCTCCGCGAAGCCGCCGCCACGAAGCTCCTCAAGCACTGGCTCGTGTTCGACGCGCCCGTCAACGTGAAGATCGGCTCGGGCGCCACGGTGAAGCCGTTCACGATCGAGCTCCAGACGTACTTCGGCGCCGAGTCGGATCCGACGCCGCACAAGCGCGCGATCAAGACGAGCGACGTGTTCGTCTACAACGGCCACTCGTACATCGGCTACGGCCCGCTCGACCCGTCGAACTTCTCGGCGTCGGACTTCCCGAAGTCGTACCAGCTCATCGTCGTCAACGGCTGCATCTCGTTCAACTACTACGACCACTACTTCGACCTGAAGAGCGGCGGCACCGCGAACCTCGACACGATCACGAACGGCCTCGAGAGCTGGGTGAACGGCTCGGGGCCGGCGATGGGCCGCCTCGTCGCTGCGATCATCGACGGCAAGCAGAACAGCTACACGACGATCCTCAAGGCCGGGCAGTTCGACTACCAGGCCTACGACTGGGGCAAGGACGCGCTGCGCGTCGTCGATGGCGAGGCGGACAACAAGTACAAGAAGACCGCGACGCCGATCAGCGTGACGCCCCGCTGAGCGAGCTCAGCTCTCGGGCCAGGTCCCGACGGCGCCCCATAGCTGCGCGACCCGCGCGGCGACCATCGCGCGAGCTTCGGCGAAACGCGGGTCGTCGCGCACGGGCGCGAGCGTGGGGCACGCGTCCATCCAGAGCAGGTTGGTGGACGGGAGGTTGGCGAGCTTCTCGACGTGGTCGAGCGCTTTCTCCGGCTGGTTCAGGATCGCGTAGTAGTCGGCGATGATCTCGTGCATGACGGCCCTGCGGCGCGGGGCGACGGCCTTGTCGGTGAGCTGAGCGGCGATCTCGTCGGCGCGCGGCGTGAGCGTGCCGGAGATCATGCTGCGCATGATCAACGCGGCAGGGTCCCAGGCGGCGCCAGCCTTCGCGTTCTCGATCGTTTCGGCGGTGCGCGCGGCGAGCTCGTGGTCTCTCCACCAGACGGCGGCGCGAGACATGATGACGATCGCCGAGAGGACGCCTTGCCGCGCGACGATGTCGTCCATGAGCGCGCGAGCCTTCTCCTTCTGACCGGTCAGCGCGAGGACGTGAATGCGTGCGAAGTTCGTGTACGTGTTCTGCGGGTCGAGGCGCGCGGCGAGCTCGAGCCGGCGCGTGCCTTCCGTGACGTGGAGCGACTCGGCGAGCATCCATCCGAGCGTGGCGTGCGCCGTCGCGTCGCGAGGATCGCAGCGAAGCGCTTCTTCGTCGGCACGCACGGCGGCGGCGAGCTCACCGTCGCTCACGCGGATCTGCGAGATGACGTGGTGCGCCGCGCCGATCGTCGGGTCGGTCTCGAGCGCGCGCAGCGCGAGCTCCTCGGCGCGCGCGATGACGTCACGCCCGCCGCGTCCTCCGAGCTGTCCCCATACGCTCAAGAGGCCCCGCGCGAGGAGCGTGCGAATGCGCGGATCGCCCGGGTGCTTCGCCTCCAGATCTTCGAGGATCGCCACCGATTTCCTGACGCGCGGCAACGCGAACGCGTTGTACTCCGCCATCGCCTCTTCGTACGCCGGCCGCAGCGCCGGATCGTTCGGGCCTGGATCCGCCGACGTGCGCGCGCGGATCACGTCCGTGATGATCGCCGCGACCTCGTCCTCGAAATCGAACGACGCCGACAGCGAGCCGTCGACGTGGCCTGCCCAGACGACGTTGCCTTTTCTCCCCGCGACGCGAAGGCGCGCGCGAACGCGATCGCCCGACGCCCGCACGGTGCCTTGCACGACGAGATCGGCCTGCGAGCCGTCCTTCGCGATCGAGGGCACGACGCGCGACTCGGTGAGCGCGTCGCCGAGCGCGCTCGTCAGCATCGGCGCGAGATCGGCCGTCTCCGGCCCTCCGCTCACGAGCGCTTCGATGGCGACCGTGCGCGGCGCGCCGAGACCCGCGAGCGTCTCCGACGTGAGCGTCGGGAGCTTCGTCACGACCTTGAGCACGGAGGCCGCGTTGCCGCGCAGCGCCTCGACGCGATCGAGCACGGCCTGCGCGTCGGGGCGATCTTCGCGACGGCGCGCGAGCATCTCGCCGACGAGACCTGCGACGCCGTCCGGTACTTGCGCGGCGACCGCTCGCACGTCGGGCGCGTTCGTCGTCATGCGCTGCGCGGCGATCGACATCGGCGTGTCGCCCTTGAAGGGCAGCTGGCCCGCGAGGAGCTCGAAGAGCATCGTGCCGAGCGCGTAGACGTCCGTGCGCCCGTCGACGGATTGGTTCTCGAGCTGCTCGGGCGCCATGTACGCGGGCGTGCCGACGATCATGCCGGTGCGAAGGACCTCCGCGCTGCCATCGGCGACGCGCGCGATGCCGAAGTCCGTCAGCACGACGCGGTCCTCCGCGAGCATCACGTTGTCCGGCTTCAAGTCGCGATGCACGACGCCGACGACGTGCGCCGCGGCGAGCCCGCGCGCGATCTCGGCAGCGATGCGCAAGACCTCCGGCATGGACGGGCGTGCGCGCCGCGCCGCCTCGGAGACGGACTCGCCGGCGATGAGCTCCATCGTCAAGAAGCGCAAACCGTCGTGCATGCCGAGGTCGAACGTGCGCGCGACGTTTCGGTGCGTGACGCGCCGCGCGAGCTTCACCTCGCGGCGAAAGCGCGTGAGCGCCGCGCTGTCGCCCGCGACGGACACGTGGAGGATCTTCAGCGCGACGTCCTCGTCGAGCTCGCGGTCGTACGCGCGGAAGACGGTGCCCATCCCGCCCTCGCCGAGGAGCGCCTTGATCTCGTAGCGACCGGCGAGGATCGAGCCGATCGAGAACGGCATCGCCTGGGTCGACGCGAGCGCGACGTCGGGCATCGGCTTCATTCTACGTCGCGCGCGCGTGAAGAACCGTTATTTCAGGAGCCCCATCGCGGCCTTCGCCTTCACGGCGTTGGCGCCCGATCCGCGCGCGCGCTTTTCGAGCCTCGGGCGCGCCCACGCGGCGTTCGCCTTGAAATAATCGGCCGGCGCTTCGCCCGCCCCCTTCACGCCCACCATCTCGATCATCAAGTCGAGGACGCCTTCGTGCGCGAACATCCCGAAGTCGCCGAGGATGAACGGCAGCCGCTTGCCTTGCCGGAGCGCCTTCTTCGACGTGTAGACCGGCAAGAGCTTCTCGCCCGCCAGGAAGAGGATGCGCGACTCGGGCACCCAGTCGCTCTTGTCGTTGTCCGCGAGGCGCGTCTGGTGAACGGCCGGATCGTCGACGTGCAAGTACCAGTACCAGTACTGCCAGTGCGAATTCGCGAGCGCGCGCGCCGCACCCGCGTTTCCGTGCAGCGCGAGATCGAGCGCGCCGCGCACGGTCTCCTCGCCGAGCGGAGCCTTCGCCTTCACCGCCGCGTCGTAGACGGCCTCGAGCCGCTTCGCGAACGCCGCGCGCTTGTCCGAACGGAGCAGGAGAAACGCCGACAGATACGCGAGGTGCGCGGGGAGCTCGTCGTCATTGCCCGAGTAGCGTTTCTTCGGCAGGTTCTCGAGGCCCTTCACGACCGCTTCGAGCACCACGTCCGTCGACGTGAGCGCTTCGAGCGCGAAGAGGATATGGCGCGGCTCGTTGAGGTCGCACCGCACGCGTCGCTCGAACGCCGCCGCGATGATCGCCTCGGCCTCCGCGTCGCTGACCGGCCCGGTGTCGGCCGCGGCCTTCGCGACGGCGGGAGAATCCCAGTCGCCGTCCGTCGTCTTCGCGCTCCCGCGCACGAACGCCGCCGCTGTGAGGCGCGGCCACTTCACGTGGTAGACGCCGAAGTACTCGCGAAACACCTTCGTCGCCGAAACCGAGGGCTTCTTGTCGTCCTTGTGCCCGTCGACGAGCTCGGCGACGTACGGCCATCCGCGCTCGTAAAGGCGCTGCTGCTCCGGTGTGTGGCATTCCATCATCCCCTCTCGTGTAACATGGCTGCGGAATGCCTTCGTGGCTCCTTTCACTTCCGGAGTTCGTTCGCGAGGACGTGCGCAGCGGCGAGGCCATCGCCGTCCTCATCGCGACGCTCCTCATCGCGCTCCTCTGGCTGATCCTCCCGGGGAAGCACAAGCAGCTCGTCCGGCAGCCCGTCGTCTTCCTCGTCGTTCACCTCGTCGCGCACATCCTCCGCAAGTCGCTCTTCACGGGGGACAGCAACGTCGCGCACGCGCTCATCGTCATCGCGGTCCTGTCGATCCTCGCTTCGATCGGGCGCTCGGCCGTCTCGCTCGTCCTCGACGTGGGCTTCGGCCGGCGCATGTCGCGCCCCACGCCGAAGATCATCCGCGATCTCGTCCTCGGCATCGTCTACTTCTTCGTCGCGCTCGCGTCGCTGCGCGCGGCGGGCATCGAGCCGAGCTCGATCTTGACGACGTCCGCGCTGCTCACCGCGGTGATCGGCCTGTCGCTGCAAGAGACGCTCGGGAACCTCTTCGCGGGCCTCGCGCTGCAGGTTCAATCGCCCTTCGACGTCGGCGATTGGATCCAGTTCGGCGACGGCAAAGGCACCGTGGGCAAGGTGCTCGAGGTGAACTGGCGCGCGACGCGCGTCGTCACGCTCGACGAGGTCGAGGTCATCGTGCCGAACGGCCAGCTCGGCAAGACGGCGATCACGAACTACTCGAAGCCCTCGCCGCAAATCCGGCGGAACATCTACGTGACGGTCGACCTCGCCACGCCGCCGCGCAAAGCTCAGCGCGTCATCGCGGATGCGATCCGCGGGAGCTGGGGCGTCCTCGACGACCCGCCGCCGTCCGTCGTGACGAGCGACTTCAACGACGCGGGCATCCAGCTGTGGGTGCGCTTCTGGACAGACCAGTTCCACAAATGGGGCATCGTCGAAGGCGAGGTGCGCGATCGCATCTGGTACGCGCTCGCGCGCGAGGACATCACGATGTCATGGCCGACGCGCGAGATCTTCGTGCACGAGGTGAACGACGACGCGCGCGAGAAGAAGCGCACCGCGAAGAGCGCGCAGTACCTCACCGCGCTCCGCGCCGTCGACTTCCTCGCCGCGATCCCGGCGACGGAGCTCGAGAAGCTCTCGCGCTCGGCCGAGTCGCACCTCTACGCCGAGGGCGAGGTCATCGTGCGCAAGGGCGACACGGCGGACGACATGTACATCGTGCGCACCGGTCAGGTCGCCGTGATGACGACGAACGGAAGCAACAAGCAGAAGCGCGAGGTCGCCGCGCTCGGCCCCGGGAAATTCTTCGGCGAGATGGCGCTCATGACGGGCGAGCCGCGCACCGCGGACGTCGTCGCGAAGACGGACGCCGAGCTCCTCGTCATCACGCACGGCGCGTTCCAGGCCACGCTCGCCGCCCACCCCGAGCTCGCGGAGACCGTGAGCCGCGTCATCGCCGAGCGCCAGGCGAAGCTCACCGAGGCGTCGAAGACGCCGGGCAAGGAGAGCGAGGCGATCGAAGAGCGCACCTCGCAGCTGCTCGGCAAGATCAAGAGCTTCTTCTCGATCACGTGAAGAAGTTTCGATCACTCTTGAGGACGAGAGGCGCGCTCACGCTGGCGCAGCTCGCGGAGGCGATCGCCGGCGAGCCGATCAAGGGCAGCTGGTGGTCGCACCCCAAGGGCAAGCTCATCTTCAACGTCGCCTCCGCGCTCGAAGACGCGCCGGGCGTGCTCGCGTGCAAGCTCGGCGGCCGCGTCACGTTCGTCGACGAGGCGCTCTTCCCGAGTCTCTACCGCGTCGTGACGGACGAAGCGTTCCGCGCGAAGGCGCCGGCCAAGGCGCGCGCGATCGCGAAGCGCGCCGCGCGCAAGCCCTTGAAGCTCGGCCCGGCGGACAAACGCGCCCTCGGAAACACGTGCATTTTGCATGTTTCTTCGGAGCACACCGACTCCGGCGCCCACGCGACGTTCGCGCGCACGTGGGAATCCTGGGCCTCGCCCGAGACGAAGCGACGAGCGGCCGAGCTCGGCTGGGAAGAAGCGGTGACCGCCCTCGAAGCGCACGGCCTCTTGCTCTAAGATGCGTGCCCAAACGTCATGGGCCAGGTCAAAGGCACGCTCTTCGTCGACTACGTGCGCATGCTGCGCGCGAAGAAGGGCGTCGACTGGGCGCGCTACCTGACGCCGTCGGATCTCGAGTACCTCGATCAGCGCATCATCAGCGACGACTGGTACCCGATGACGACGTTCGAGCGCATGGGCCTCGCCATCCTCGCCGAGGTCGCCGAGGGCGATCTGCGCCTCGTGAAGGAGTGGGGCCGCATGTCGATCGACTGGCTCTGCGCGGTGCACCCGAACCTCGTCTCGCCGGGCGACGCGCGCGAGTCCCTCATGCGCTTCCAGGTGCTGCGCCAGAGCTTCTTCGATTACCCCGCGCTCGTGATGCGCGAGATCACCGACGGCGAAGCGAAGCTCGTGATCGGCTACGGCATGAGCCACCGCGCAGAGGAGGCCGCGTCTTGGCAGACGCTCGGCTTCTTCGAGCGCCTCCTCGAGGTCTCCGGCGCGAAGGACGTGAAGATCGCCTTCACGTCGGCGAGCTGGGACGGCGCGCCGAGCACGATCCTCGAGATGCAGTGGACGTGACCGGTCACTCCTCGGGCGACATCACGATCGGATACGTGACCGTCGCGACGCCGCCGTCGGGGTTCTCCGGGAACGAGAGGTTCATGAAGGCGCGCTGCACGCACGCGCGGACGCCCTCGTCGGGGAGATCGGAGCCGCCGTCGGACGCGGCGCTCACGGTTCCGTCGCGCGCGATGACGAACTTCGTGACGACGCGCCCGGCGAGCGCCGGGTTGCTCCGCAGACCGTCCGCGTAGCATCCGCGAAAGCGCGGGAGGCTCGAGCGGACGATTCGCTGGATCAGCTCGGGCGCCATGCGCGTGCAGCTGATTGCCGCGACGATCGGGAGGTGGCAGATCGGGCCCACCGTATGTCCCGCGAGGTGACCGTGGCCGGAGCCCATCGCTTGCGCGGGCTCGGTGTGGACTTTGTCGAGCGCGATGCCCGTGCCTTTGCCGCCGCCACCTTCGCCGGTGCCGGAGAGCGTGAGGCCTCCCTGCGCCCACCCATCCGGGTGAAACATTCCGAACTTCGACGCCTCGTCGTCGATCGCGATTCGGGGGTCGGGCGCCCATGGAAACGTCGTCGTGTCGCCGCCACGGTACGGAGCGAGCATCGCGATCATGCCGGTGTCGCCGAGCACGTCGACGACGGGTCTCTCCCAGTCGCCGTGGTCGATGACGAACGATTCTTCCTTCACGCGCACCGTGCCGATACCCGTCGAGTAGTCGAGGACCGGCCGGTCTTCCGCGATGACGAGCGTCTCGTGACTCGATTGGACCGGTTCGAGGTGGCCTCCGAATGGTGCGTCGTGCGCGAGCGAGCCGGCGACCATCGCGTTCATGCACGCCGCCGTGATCGCGAGCGCGCCGAGCGGCAGGTCCCAGCGATTTCGTGGCATCTTCGGCGCGGCGTCGACGACGCGCGTGCGCACCTCCACCGACGCCGTCTTCGGAACGTCGTCGAAGAAGACGCGTTCACCCAGCGCGAAATACTTCACCGCGAGGAGATCGCCGCCCCAGAAAACCGACGCTTCGACGACCTCGCGGGGCACGTCCGTTGAGACTCCCCCGAGGCCGCGAAAGTTCCTGCGGTTACTCGTAGAAGCGCGAGTGGAGCGCGACCGCGGCCAGGACCGCGACCTCGAACGGGACGTCGCGCTCTTCCCTGAGCTCGACCTTGAACTTGTCGCGGATGCCCGGCTCCTTCGAGACGACGAGCGCCACGGTGCCGGCGTTGTCCTTGCACTCGAAGACGTCCTTCACGACGCCGACGACGCCCGCGTTCGCGTGGTAGCCCTTGGTGCCCACGGTCATCGTGAACGTCTTGCGGAAAGCCACCGCGGAGAAGTTCAGTGACGCGAGCTCGTCGTTCTTCTCGCCGCGGATCTGGAACTTCGTCTTGAGGACGTTGCCCTTGAGCGACGCGACGAGCTTGTTCTCCTTGTCGAACAGCTGCAGCGAAGGCGTCGTCGTCATGAAATCGCCTTTGACGGTGTGGGTCGGCGCGCTCTCCCCCTCGGGCGCCACCTCGTACTGCGCAGACACCGCCATCAGCTTCTGCGTCACCAGGATTGTTTTCGACACGCGCCCCATCCTAAACGCAGATGGGGCGCGGACGCAAAACTCGAATCACTCGGCCGGTTCGGCGGCTTCTTCGTCTTTCTTGTCGTTTTTCGGGAGCTCTTTCTGCGACGGCTCCGCTTTTGGCGTCGGGGCATTCCCGGACTCGATGCGCATGCCGTAGAAGGAGCGGTAGACGAAGAACAGCGTGATGACGAAGAGGACCGCCGAGATGACGTGGCGGACCTCGGAGCCCTGCTGCGCTTCGAGCTTCTCCGCGAGCTGGACCGCGAGGAGGCCGAAGAGCGTCGTGAACTTGATGACGGGGTTCATCGCGACGGATGACGTGTCCTTGAATGGATCGCCGACGGTGTCGCCGACGACGGTCGCGTCGTGGAGCGAGGTGCCCTTCTCCTTGAGCTCGACCTCGACGACCTTCTTCGCGTTGTCCCAAGCGCCGCCGGCGTTCGCCATGAAGAGCGCCTGGAAGAGACCGAAGAGCGCGATGCCGATGAGGTACCCGATGAAGAAGTACGACTCGTAGAACGCGAACGCGAGCGCGCCGAGGAAGACGGTCATGAAGATGTTGAACATGCCGCGCTGCGCGTACTGCGTGCAGATCTCGACGACCTTCTTCGAGTCCTTGATGTTCGCCTTCTTGGGGCCTTCGACGTCGAGCTTGATGTGCTGCTTGATGTACTCGACCGCGCGATACGCGCCCGTCGAGACGGCTTGCGTCGACGCGCCGGTGAACCAGTAGATCACCGAGCCGCCCGCGATGAGGCCGAGAAGGAACGGCGGGTGCAGGATGGAGAGGAACTCCATGTGCTGGGTGAAGCGCGCCGTGAGGTCGACGATGATCGAGAAGATCATCGTCGTCGCTCCGACGACCGCGGTTCCGATGAGGACGGGCTTGGCCGTCGCCTTGAACGTGTTGCCCGCGCCGTCGTTCTCTTCGAGGAAGTGCTTGGCCTTCTCGAACTCGACCTTGAACTTGAAGTCCTTCTTGATCTCGGCCTCGATGCCGTCGATCTGCTCGATGGTCGAGAGCTCGTAGACGCTCTGCGCGTTGTCCGTGACCGGGCCGTACGAGTCGACCGCGATGGTGACCGGACCCATGCCGAGGAAGCCGAACGCGACGAGGCCGAACGCGAAGACGGGCGACGCGTCGACCGTGTTGCCAGCCGCGGTGAAGACCATGCCGAGGTCCGCGCCGACGCCGAGCTTGGTCAGGTAGTAGGCCGTCCCCATCAGCCCGATGAAGATCATGCCCATCCAGAAGGCGCTGAAGTTGCCCGCGGTGAGACCGGCGAGGATGTTGAGCGACGGGCCGCCTTCGCGCGACGACGTCACGACTTCTTTGACGTGACGCGACTCGGTCGACGTGAAGACCTTGACGGCCTCCGGGATGATGGCGCCGGCGAGCGTGCCGCACGTGATGATCGCCGAGAGCTTCCACCAGGCCTGGCCGCCGCCGAGCTCCGGAATCAGCATCTTCGAGACGACGAACGTCATCGCGACGGAGACGAGCGAGGTGATCCACACGAGCACCGTCAGCGGGACTTCGAAGTTGAACTTCGGCGCGTCCTTGTAACGGGCCTTCGCGATGACGTCGTTGATGAAGTACGAGACGCCGCTCGCGATGATCATCGCGATGCGCATGACGAAGATCCAGACGAGGAGCTGGACCTGGAGCGTCGGGTCTTTGACGGCGAGGAGGATGAAGACGATGAGCGCGACGCCGGTGACGCCGTAGGTCTCGAAGCCGTCCGCGCTGGGGCCGACGGAGTCGCCCGCGTTGTCGCCCGTGCAGTCTGCGATGACGCCGGGGTTGCGCGCGTCGTCTTCCTTGATCTTGAAGACGATCTTCATGAGGTCGGAGCCGATGTCGGCGATCTTCGTGAAGATGCCGCCCGCGATGCGGAGCGCCGAGGCGCCGAGCGACTCGCCGATGGCAAACCCGATGAAGCACGAGCCGGCGTACTCGCCCGGCATGAAGATGAGGATGAGCAGCATGAGCATGAGCTCGACGCTGATGAGCAGCATGCCGATGCTCATGCCGGCCTTGAGCGGGATCGCGTAGCAGGGGAAAGGCTTGCCCTCGAGCGCGGCGAACGCGGTGCGCGAATTGGCGAACGTGTTCACGCGGATGCCGAACCAGGCGACCGCCGACGAGCCGGCGATGCCGATGAGCGAGAAGAGCAGGATGATGACGACCCGCTCGACGGGCAGCTTCATGACCGCACCGAAGTAGACGGCCATGATCGTCCCGATGAAGGCCTCGAGGATGAGGATGAACTTCATCTGCGTGACGAGGTACGTCTTGCAGGTCTCGTAAATGAGCTCGCTGATCTCGAGCATCGACTTGTGAACCGGCGCGTTCCTCAACTGCATGAAGATCGCGAGGCCGAAGAGCATGCCGGCGAACGCGACGCCGAGACCGATCATCAGGAGCATGCGGCCGGACGTGCCGCCCATGAACGTGACCGTGCCGATCATGTCGTGAGGAACGACGAGGCTGGCTTCACCGCCACCTGCGGGAGCCGCTTCCGGTGCGGCGAGCGCGATGCCGGAGAAAAGGACGGTCGCCAGGAGCGACAGGAGTCCGACGACGAGTTGGCTGAACGACTTCATGCGAGATCTTCCTCTTTGGAGAGGGCTCTCGCGCCATCGAGACGGCGAGAGAACCCGCGATCTCGAGGGGTTGGCCGCCTGCCATGTGGCAAGCGCTTCAGCACGCCTCGAACTGGTCGCGGCTCTTTACCAGCGATTGCTGGGCCACGCAACGGGCGTCATGCGAGCATGCGCGCGTGGAACGTTGGGCCGACGTCGAATCCGGACGTGACGTCTTCGTGCTCACGCTCGCGCGCGCAGAGGAGTGGTCCGATGCAACTCCATGGTCTTCCGAAGGATTCGGCCTCCTCGTCCTGACCGAGCACGTCATCGACGTGGGGCCGCTCGCCGCGAAAGCCGTCGCCCGCGGTGTGGCGGTCGTGTGCTCGTGGGGCCCGGGCTGCTCGATGATCGAGGACGCGTTCGACGAAGCCATCGTCGACGCCCATCCCTCCGAGACGGATAACGACGTGGTGCTCACGACCTCCCACGAAGGTGAATCGCTCGAAGAGGCCATCGAGTTCTTCCTCGACGTCATCTTGCCGTCGAAGGATCGCGCCGCCTCGTGCCACGCGTGGTGCATCGTCGCCTTTTGCGAAGACCTCCAAAAGCGCGTCACCCGCGCGATGGAGCGCCGCGGCGCCAACCGCGTCTGAGTTGGCCTCGGGACCGGTCCCTGGCCTGGTCCGGCCACCCTCGATTCGCGACTTTCTCGACGAATCCTCGTGGCACGCCCATCGCAATGCTCTCCCGCGGCTGGCCAGCCGAAGTCTTGGTCGATTCACTTCTTCAACGAATCGATGGAGGTGCATACAGGGACAAAGAGAAGGGAGTGCACGAAAGCTCGTCGTGGGACGGTTGTAGCGACTCGCTGAGTTCGAACGCTGGAGAGTTTTCTCTCCGACGTAAATGCCGGCGTAAGGGCATTGCATCGATGACCTATGAGTCCACAAACAACCCGGAACGCGCGCTCGCAAGAGCACGCGGCCGCCCTCTGTAACGACGAGTGAGGGACACTCGCGGAGGGAGCGGTCACGCCGCCAGACAACCGGCGTCACCAAAAACGCATTAGCCGCGTCAACAAATGGGGCTCACAGCCGAGAGGCTGGTGGATTGTCATCTCTCCAAAGAGAGAGCGAAGAGCCAACACGATGGCCATGGGTGCGTCCTGCATCCGGGAACGACGCAGACGTGTGCCAAGGACCATGGGGGGTGGCGGGTCGATGATAACGTCGTTTCATGGCCGACGAGCTCGTCACTGCCGAGCGCGATTTGTATCGCCGGCTCATCGAGTTCGCGGCGCACGATGATCTCGATGCGTTGCTCGATGAAGCGCTCTCGATGGTCCTCGGCATCGTCGGCGCGAAGAAGGGCGTGATCGCGGTGCGCGAAGGCGGGGGCGAGAAGATCGCGTTCGTCGCGTGCGATGCCCGGGAAGAGCTCTCGAGTGGGATCGTGGCGGAGGCGATCGCGAGCGGGAAGACGATCGCGACGGCGTCGGCGCGCGCGGATCCACGGTTCTCGGGAAACAAAAGCGTGCAGGCTGCACGGATCGAGGCGGTCGTGTGTGCGCCCGTCGGGAGGGGCGGCGCTCTATACGTGGCGGGGCGCAAGGAAGCTGGGCCGTTCGGCGAGCGCGAGGTGCGCGTCGTGGAGACGTGCGCGAAGGGGCTCGCGCCGTTTCTCGAGCGGCTCGTGCTGCGCGCGCAGAGCCACGCCGACGCGACGGCCGACGTGAGGGCGCGGATGCCGGCGCCGGCCATCGTCGGGAAGTCGGCGGCGATCGCGAGGGTGCTGTCGCTCGCGCACGTCGCGGCTTCGTCGGATGTCGCGGTGCTGTTGCTCGGCGAGACGGGAAGCGGGAAGAGCGCGCTCGCGAAGGCGATCCACGAAGCGTCGCCGCGCGCGGCGAAGCCGTTCGTCGAGCTGAACTGCGCGGCGATCCCGGAGACGCTCGTCGAGTCGGAGCTCTTCGGCGCCGAGAAGGGGGCGCACTCGACGGCGACGCGAAAGATGATCGGGAAGCTCGCGGCGGCCGATGGCGGGACGCTGTTGCTCGACGAGATCGGAGAGCTGCCGCCGGAGTCGCAGGCGAAGCTCCTCGCGTTTCTGCAGTCGAAGAAGTTCTTCGCGCTCGGGTCGAACGCGCCGACGGAGGTCGACGTGCGCGTGATCGCGGCGACCAATACGCAGGTCGCCGAGACCCTGCGCGAGGATCTCTATTACCGGCTCGCGGTCCTCACGATCACGATGCCGCCGCTGCGCGAGCGGCGTGAGGACGTCGCAGTGCTCGCGGACGCGTTCGCCGAGCGCGCGGGGCTTCCGCTGACGTTCGCGGCGAAGGCGGCGCTCGGCGCCGCGGAGCTGCCGGGGAACGTGCGAGAGCTCGAGGCCGCCGTCGCGCGCGGAGCAGCGTTCGCGCGCGCGGAAGGTCAGACCGCGATCGACGTGCGGCATGTCTTTCCGAACGCGGCGAACGAATCGCGGGACGGCGGGTCGTACCAGGAGCAGATGCGGCGTCACCAGGCTCGCGTGCTCGAGGACGCGCTCGAGCGGGCGCCGAACGTGAGCGAGGCGGCGAAGGCGCTCGGCCTGTCGCGCTCGCGGTTCTACGAGCTCTTGCGCGCGCACGGCCTGTCGAAATGAAATCGGGCGACGTCGTCGCCGGATGGACGCTCGAGGATCGGCTCGGCGAAGGCGGCACCGCGACGGTGTGGCGCGTGAAGAGCGGCGAGCGACGCGGCGTGCTCAAGGTGCTCCGCGCCGAGCTTCGAAGCGACGCCGACTGGCGCGCGCGCCTGTTGCGCGAAGCGGACGCGCTGCGAAAGGTGAAGCACGTCAACGTCGTCGCGCTCCTCGACGCGGGGACGACCGAAGAGGACGAGCCGTTCGTCGTGATGCCCGAGGTCGACGGCGAGACGCTCCGCGCGCGGCTCGATCGCGAAAAGAAGATCGACGCCCGCGAGGCGTGGCGCCTGATTCGTCCGATCGCGGAGGCGCTCGCGGCTGCGCACGACGCCGGCATCGTCCATCGCGACGTGAAACCGGACAACGTGGTGCTCGGCGCGACGACGAAGCTCGTCGACTTCGGGCTCGCGCGCGGCGACGGCGTGCCGAAGGTGACGGCGACGGGCGCGCCCGTGGGGACGCCTGCGTACATGGCGCCCGAGCAGTGGTGGAACAAAGGCGTCGGTCCGGCGACGGATCAGTACGCGCTCGGCGTGACGCTTCACGAGGCGATCGCGGGCCGTGCGCCATGGGGCGACGCCTCGTTCGCGGAGCTCGTCTCGTCGCACGTCTCGAAACCGGCGCCGCGCCTCGAAGGCGACGACGCGATCGCGACGTTCGTCGCGCGCTTGCTCGAAAAAGAGCCGGGCGCGCGGTTCGGTTCGATGCGCGAGGCGATCGCGGCGGGCGATGCGGCGTTCGGATCCGCAGGTGACGCGCTTGGCGTGCGGCTGCGTTTTTCGCCGGCGTCCGTCTTCTTCGCGGCGTACGGCGCGCTGTCGCTCGTCCTCTTCGGTTACCCTCGGCAGAGCACCGCGTTCGAGTGGTTTCGCGTGGCCGGTTGGGGGATCTTCATCACGCTCGGCGCGTTCGCGCTCGCCGCGATCTGGATCTCGCTCCGAGCGGGCGCGCGCGGGCGCGTGGCCGTGGTCGTGGCGGCGGCCGGCACGTTCGCCACCGCGAGCGGTTTCGAGGCGGTGTTCCGTACGCTCGCGAAGACGCCCGCGGAAGAAGGCTTCGTGCTCTTTCACGAAGGCGCGTGGGAGGCGCAGGCGAACCGCTACGTCGGCTTCACGCTCGCGTCCGCGCTTCTCCTCGCGGCGGAGGTTCGCCGCGCGCGGCCGCCTTCGAACGCGGCGCGCCTCGCGAGCATCGCGGCGCTCGCGGTCGCGTGCGTGTGCGTGACGCTCGGCGTGCCGTCCGCGGCGCTCGCGATCGCGGCGTTCGCCTTCGCGTCGATCCTGCCGCGCACGCCGGCGGCGCTCGGGGCCGTCGCCGCCGCGAGCATCGCTGCCATCACGCGGGCGCATGCGCTCGGCGACGCGGCCTGGAGCCTCGAGCCGACCCGCGCCGCGCGCGCGGCCGCGCTGGTCGCGGCTTCGCACGAGCGCACGATCGCGTGGCTTGCAGGGACGCTCGTGACCGCGGCGATGCTGTTCCACGTGCGCGGGTCGCTGCGCGATCTGTCCCGAGCGCCGCGCGCCTGGCTCGCCTTCGCGGCGATCTGGGCGGTCGGCGACGCCGCCCTCGCCGTCCGCACGACGCTCGCGAAGCGTGCAATCTACACGCAGCTCGAGCCCGAGTTCGCGCTCCTGTCGCAGCTCGACCCGCCGCCCGCGCGGGAGGGCACGCGCGTCCCGCCCATTCGTCCGACGCTCAAGATCGCGCGCGATCGCATCGCGGTGGACACGACGCCCGCGCTGGTCCTGTCGGCGCTCGACTCCGACGCGGGCCTCGGCGTGCTTCGAAGCGACATCGCGCATCGCCTCGCGAGCGATCCTCCCGGGACGCTCGCGACGACGGACATCCTTTTGATGGCGGACGCATCGGCGCCGCCGCACGTCGTCACGGCGTGCCTCGGAGCAGCCTACGACGCCGGCGTGCGTCGCGTCGGCGTGCTCCTCCTGCGCGGCGCTCCGCTCGCGAAGACCGCCGATCTCCCCGAAGAGGCGTCGTACGTCTTGCCGCGCGACTTCGACGTGCTGGACGTGCGTCTCGCGCACGGCGGCGCCACGCTCGCGGGCGACACGTTCGCGAAGTCGCTCGACGCCGTGAAGAGCGGCGACGTGATCGACGTCGGGCGTTGAGCTCTAGAACGTGGCGGTGACGGACGCGAGGAAGGTGCGGCCCGGTTGCGGGATGACGCGCTGGGCGAACTCGACGCTCGGCGGCGTGGCGTAACCCCAGTCCATCACGTTGTACGCGCCGACGGCGTAACGGACGCCGAGCTTCTCGACCTCGCCGGAGAAGACGACGTCCCAGACGAGGCCCGGATCCGTCGTGCCTTGCGGCTGGCCCGTCTGCGCTTGGATCGCGTTGTCGAAGCGCATGCCTTCGAACGACAGGCGCGACATGACCATCAGCGTGCGGCCGATGATCGGGACCGCGCCTTTGAGCGACGCGAGGAAGAGCGGCGAGTTCGGGACCTCGCCGAGCCCGCCGCACGTCTGCACGAGGCCGATGCACTGGTGCGAGCGGCCGCCGCCGTCGTCGACCGACGTGATGAAGCCGGCGCGCGAGAAGCTCACGCTCCCCGACAGCATCCATCCGCCGCGCCACTCGCGGCGCACCTCGGCCTCGGCGCCTACGACGAAGACCGGGTTCGACGAGTTGTGGTACTCGTTCTTGTCGCCGCCGCCGTTCGGGTCGGGCACGTTGATGAGCTCGATCAAGTTCGTGACGTAGTTCGCGTAGCCCGTGATGAGCCCCGTCACCGTCGGCGAGAAGCGGTGCGAGTACTCGATCTCGCCCGAGAAGATTTGCTCGGGTGACAGATCGCACGTGGCCTTCCCGTTCTTCACCGGATCGTCGGCCAAGCACACCGTGCCGGAGCGGACCTGCTGCGGCGCCTGGTAGTAGAGCTCGTACGGGCTCGGCGCGCGGAACGCCTTGCCGCCGATGATCTTGATCGCGTCCCTGTCGCTCGGCTTCACGATGACGGCGAGGCGCGGGTTGAAGAGATCCGTGAACTGCGGATTGACGACCGACGAGTAATAGTCGAAGCGCGCGCCCGCCGAGATCTTGAGCGCCTTCGCCGGCAGAATGTCGGCGTTGACGTAACCGGCGGCGACGCCGAAGGGATCGTTGCGGCCCGGGTTGCCGTTGTTGTCGAAGAGCACCGGCGAGACGTCGTTCGCGCCCTGCTGCAGCGTCTGGAAGTCGTAGATGCCGGTGCCGCCGGCCATCAAACGCAGCTTGTCGCTCGTGAACTGGATGCGCGCTTCGAGACCGCCCCATCGCCCCGTGTACTTGTCGACCTCCGGCCCGGTGCCGCCCTGCGCGATGCTCGGGTAACCGAGATAGTCGTCGAAGTTGTACATGTCGACGTGCGCCCGCGTGAAGAGCTGCACGTTCTGCCCGAGCTTCGGCTCGTAGCGCGCCTCGACGAAGCCGCGCGTGTCGGTGAAGCTCGTGTTCGGGTCCTTGAACGTCGTGTAGTACTCGCCGCCCGCGAGGAAGTGCTTCCGCGTGGTGAAGAACCACTGCACCGTGAAGTCCTTGATCCAGAGCCGCCCGTTCAACGTGAAGGCGTTCATGGAGTCGAGGCCGCGCGCTTGGCCGTCGCACGGCAGGCCGTAATAGTCTGGCGTTCCGCCCGCGCACGCGTTCTGGTTCGTGTTCGAAGGGATGTTCGAGCCCGTTCGGAACTCCTCGAAGAAGAAGTCGCGACCCGCGCTGTGCGCAGCGGCGACGCTCATCCACGCGCCCGCGTCCTTGCCGAAGCGCCAGTAGCCCGTCACGCGACCGCGGCCTGCGCCGAGCACCGTGTCGACCTTCGCCTCGAGGTGCGTCGGCATGTCGCGCGATCGCGTGATCAAGTTGATGACGCCGAAGAACGCGCTCGTACCGTAGAGCACCGACCCAGGGCCGCGGATGACCTCGATGCGCTCGATGTCGTCGATGTCCACGCGCCCGTCGAAGCCGACGTACGACGAGAAGATGTAGTTGTCGTTGGTCGGGTGCCCGTCGACCATGATGAGCACGCGGTTGCCGTAGTCGCCGAGGTGGCTGAACCCGCGGATGCCGATCGAGTCGTAGCTCGAGTCGTTCGATAGATACATGCCGCGCACGCCACGCACCGCCTCGGCGATCGTCGGGTAGTGCATCGCGCGGAGCTCTTGCGCCGTGATGATCGTGACGGACGCGGGCGCGTCCTCGATCGACTCCGTGTAGCGCGAAGCCGCCTGGACTTCGTCGCTCGTCGTGAGCTGCAGATCCAGCTTCAGCTGCCCCGTCTTGAGCACCTCGATGCTCTGCTCGATCGGCTTGAAGCCCGAGAGCGTGACGCGCAGCTTGTGGTGGCCGATCGGCACGTTGATGACGGCGGGCGTGAAGCCGCTCGGTTGATCGTCGATCGTGATGAGCGCGTCGCGGATGTCCGTGTTGACGACGACGGCGCCCGTCTCTGCGGTGAGGTGCGCGCGCGCCGTGATGCTCCCGCGCGGCGGAAGATCGACCGGGATGTCCTGCTCGGCGAAGCCCGCCTTCTGCACGACGAGGTTGTGACGGCCCGGCTTGATCTGGATCGTGCACGGGATCGTCCCGAGCACCGGGCTGTCGTCCGTGTCGAGCTTCACCGTCGCGCCGTCCTCGCCTTCGACGCGCACCGTGCCGAGGATCGGGACCAGCGTGAACGAGACGTTCTGCTCGCGGCCGACGACGAGGTCGACGTTGTCCTTCTCGGCGGTCTCGTAGCCCGACAGCTCGACGATCACCTTGTGCCGGCCGGCGGCGAGGCCGAGGTTCGCCGGCGTGTTGCCGCGCGCCCCGAGATCGCGCCGATCGAGGTACACGGTCGCGCCCGCGGGCTCGGTCGTCACCTTCAGGACGGCGACGAACGGCGCCACGCGCCTGAGCGCGTCGTCGATGCGCTTTGTCTGATCGCTGCGCGTCTCGCCTTGCAGCGCCTCGACGTAGTACCGATACGCGTCGGGCGCGGCCTTCAGCTCCTCGTACGTGCGCGCGATGTTGAAGATGACGTTGCGGTTCGGCACGAGCCGGTTCGACGCGAGGAAGTGCTCGAGCGCGCCCGTGAAATCTCCCTTCTGATACGACTCCGCGCCCAGCTTGAACTGGAGCTCCGCCTCGTCGGCCAGGTTGTCTGCGAAGACGCGTGGCGCGAAGAGCAGCGAGAAGGTGAACGTCAGGACGGCAAAGAGGCGCGTGAGCTTTTTGTCGGTCATCTTTTTCGACGAGCCCGACTGCTGCTCTCCACCATCAGCGCGTGAGTTGAATGTCGAGGGTCGGATGCGTTGCCGTTGCGGTCGCGGTCGCGGTCGTCGTCGTGGTCGTGTTTGGCGGGCGAGCCGTGGTCGTCCCCGTGTTGCGCGGGCGCGCGGTCGTCGTATGCGTCGCCGTGGCGGTCGCAGTCTCGACGGACGTCGTCGCGGTCGCCTCGGCGGTCGTGCTCGTCGTCGGTTGCGGCTTCGCGGACGCCGTCTCCGTCGCCGTTGCCGTCGCCGTCACGGTCGGCTGCGCGGCCACGCTCTGTGTCGGGCGCAGCGATCGAATCACGCCGTACGCGAGCAGGACACCGCAACCGAGAAGCAGCAGCGCGCCCATGAGAAGCACGACGGGCGACAGCTGTTTGCGCGGCGGCGCGAGCGTCTCGATCGAGTTCGCAGGCAGCGACGGCGACGACTGGACCCCTCCGACGTTGATCGGCGTGGCGACGCGCGGCGGCATCATCGTGTCGGCGGCGAAGTCCACCCCGCGCGGTACGTTCGGCGGCGTGAGCTGCTGCGCGCTCGGGTACGAGTCCGAGTGCCCGAGGTTCGGCGGCGCGCCCGGCGGATACACCGACGGCGGCACCTGGAAGTTCGGATCCGTGATCAGGCCCGCAGAGCGCGTGATGGACGTCGTTCGCTCCGCCGTGATGCGCGCGCGACGCGGCGCGTACGGCAGGAGCGCCACCGCGAGCTCGGCCACGTTCTGCCAGCGCTTCGTCCGATCCTTCTCGAGGCACTTGTCGATCACCGCCTCGAGGCCAGGAGGCGCGTCGGGCCGGAACAAGCCGAGCTTACGGTGCTGGGTCTCGAGGATGTCCGCGACGAGCTCGGTGAACTCCTTCGTCTCGTCGAAGATCGTCATCCCGGTCAGGAGCTCGAACAGGACGACGCCGAGCGACCAGATGTCCGCGCGGTGATCGACCGTGCGCGTCGAGCGGAGCTGCTCGGGCGACATGTAATAGGGTGAGCCCATGATGCTCGTCGTGTTGTTCGACGACAGGTCGACGGAGCTCGGCCCGACGAGGACGGCCTTCGAGATGCCGAAATCGAGCACCTTCACGACGGCCCACCCGTCGCGCTGCACGACGAACAGGTTCTCCGGCTTCAAATCGCGGTGGACGATGCCGCGCGCGTGCGCTTCGCCGACGCCCTCGCAGGCCTGGATCAGATAATCGACGGCCTCCTGAACAGGCAGCGGACCGTTCTCGCTCAACGTCTGCGCGAGATCTCGTCCGTTCAGGAGCTCCATCACCATGTACGGGATGCCGTCGTCCGTCTTGCCGACGTCGGTCACCTTCGCCACGTGCTCGCTCTTGAGCTTCACCGCCGAGCGCGCCTCGCGGTCGAACCGCGCGACGACGTCCGGCAGCTTCATGACCTCGCGCCGCAGGAACTTCAGCGCGACGCGCTCGTCGAGCTGCAGGTGCGTGGCCTCCGCGACGATGCCCATGCCGCCTTCACCCACGACGCGCTCGATGCGGAACTTTCCCGCGAGCACCTGCCCCGGAACGACGGGGGGCGGCTCGGGATTCGTAACGGGATTTGGAAGGGAGTTGGTCAAACCGCGTCCCCCCGCGTCGCAATCGGTCCCTTCACTACAATCGACAACGTTAGCCAAGCCCGTGGTCTTTTTCCACAGTAAGGCACTATCTCTCGCAGATGATGGACGAGCGTGATGTGCCGAAAGGGCGCCTATCGCGTTTCGCGCGCCTCGCTGCAGCGGGTGCGCGGAGCGGCGCGGGCCTCCTCCTTTCGAAAAGCAGCGAAGATGCCGCCCGAAAAACGGCTGAGGCGCTCGGGACGCTCCGCGGATTGGCCGCGAAAGTGGGCCAAATGGCGAGCTACGTCGATGGCGTCGTTCCCGAGCAGCACCGCGAAGCGTACGAAACGGCCATGTCGCGGCTGCGCTCGGCGGCGCCGAAATCGAGCATCGGCGAGGTGCGTGCGCTCGTCGAAGAGCAGCTTGGTCGCTCGATTGACCACCTCTTCGAGGAGTGGGACGACGACCCCATCGCGAGCGCGTCGATCGGCCAGGTCCATCGCGCGCGCGTGAGGGGTGTAGATGTCGCGGTGAAGGTCCAACACCCCGGCATCACGAAAGCGCTCGAATCCGACCTGCAGAACGCCGGCATCATCGAGCAGATGGCGGGCGTCCTCGGCGGCGCGCGCCGCTTCGACAGCAAAGGCATGCTCGCCGTCGTCCGCAAGCGCTTCGGCGAGGAGCTCGACTACGAGCTCGAAGCCGAGCGCCTTCGATTCTTCAAGAAGCTCCACGCCGGCGACGCGCTCGCGAACGTGCCGGCCGTCATCGACGATCGATCGAGCAAGCGCGTCCTCACGACGGAGCTCGTGCGCGGCATCTCCTTCGAAGAAGCGTGCAAGGCGTCCGTCGCAGAGCGCGAAGCGTGGGCGAAGACGCTCTGGCGCTTCGTCTTCCGATCGAACTTGGTCGGCGGTCTCTTCAACGCCGATCCGCACCCGGGCAACTACATCTTCCACGAAAGCGGACGCGTCAGCTTCCTCGACTTCGGTTGCGTCCAGCCGATCACGATCGACAATCGCCGCAGCGCCGCGAAGATGCACGACGCCGCGATGCGCCGCGACGAAGCCTCGTTCCGCGAGAGCGCGCGCGCGCTCATCGGCACGCGCCCCGGCAAGATGGAAGACCTGATGTTCGACTACGTGCGCCTCACGTTCAGCCCGCTCTTCGAGAGCCCGTTCCACGTCACGCGCGCGTTCGCCGCGTCGTGCGTCGACGGCTTCAAGGACATGGGCACCGCCGCGCGCAAGCTGAAGGACGACGAGATCACGCCGGTCTCGCCGGACCTCTTCTTCATCAACCGGTTGCAGTTCGGTTTCTACTCGGTGCTCGCGAGGCTCGACGTGACGATGGACTACGCCGAGATCGAGAAGGGCTTCTTGCACGAAGTCGAGTAGGTCCGAGACCACCGTTCGGAACCGAACGATCTCGACCGATCGCAGGGATTTTTCGCGCGATTTCTGATCGCGACGCCTGGCGCGCTGGACCACGGGGCCAACTTCGAAACTGGTCGTCGAAAGGGCGCCAATCCAGCGAGATCATGGAAAATCACGTCGGGCGCACTTTATCCTACCTAGTGGGGCACAGTTGTTGTATACACGCGCCTACATGCTGCGACATAAGCAATTCTCTCTCGTTCTTGCATGTTTTGGCCTGGTCTCGTTGGTGGCCTGCGGGTCTGATCCCGGCAACGGTCCGCCGCCGCCTCCGGATGACCATCAAGACGCCGGGCCGCCGCCGATCGCGCATGTGGACGCTTCGGCGCCGATTTGCCTGGGCGCGACCGGGACCTTTCCCGCGCAGCCGGCTGCGGGGAACGTGCTCTTCCTCATGGATCGATCGGGCAGCATGCAGATCAAGCTGACGAACGGCTCGACGCGCTGGAAGGCGACGAAGACGGGACTCTTCGATTTGCTCGGCGCGCTTCCCTCGTCGACGCGCGCGGGCGCGATGATGTTCCCGCAAGGCGACAAACCGATTTCGTGCTGCTGGATCTCGCCGACGGCGAACGACGTGACGTGCTCGTGCGCGACGGGCGAGCTGCCCGGCATCAACCCGCGCTGCCAAGAGTCGACGTACAAGGCGCCCGTGCCGGTGTCCTCGCTCGGTGCGCAGCAGACGAGCGACATCGAGGCGTACATCTCGAGCTCCGACGCCGACTTCTACTGGGGCACGCCGCTCGCGCCCGCGCTCGGCGCCGCGCTCGATCTCCAAGCCAAGAGCACACTCGACGGGACGAAGTCGGTCGTCCTGCTCACGGACGGCTACCCGACGTCGTGCGACTCGACGACCGATCCGAACGCCAACGACATCCAGCGCGTCATCGACGCGGCAGCGGACGGCTCGAAGAACGGCGTCCGCACGTTCGTCCTCGGCGTCATCGACGGGACGAAGGGCGCGAAGCCCGATTACCTCTCGCCGATCGCGGAGGCCGGCGGCACGCAGCGCACGCCGAACTGCAGCGCGACGGACGACTGCTTCTATCCGCTCAACAACAAGACGTTCGCGCAAGATCTGAAAGCCGCGCTCGATCAGATCCAGCTGCAGGCGTTCGATTGCTCCTTCGAGATCCCGAAGGTGCAAGGCGGCAACCCGGATCTGTCGAAGATGAGCGTGCAGATCGAGACGTCACAAGGCACGAGCGCCGTTCCGTTCGACTCGACGCACCAGAGCGGCTGGGACTTCGTCGCGAACCAGACGCACATCCAGCTCTATGGACAGGCGTGCACGACGATCAAGGCCGACGCGTCGAACAAGGTCGACATCGTCGTCGGCTGCACGACGCAAGGTCATTAGTCTGCCTAACGGCGATCTTCGGCGACCCTACGGGCCGATGTTCTTCGAGGCGCCGGCCTTGCCTTGGCCGCCGGCGCCGCTCGAGCCGCCGCCGATGCCGCCGGGGCCGAGGTTGTACGAGGCCTGACCGACCGTCGGCGTCGCGCCGTTGACGTAGATCCCGAAGCTCGGACCACCACCACCGCCGCCGCCGGCGCCGCCGTGTCCACCTGCGCGGCCGTCGCCGCCTTTCGCGCCTTTTCCGATTTCGCTCGAGCCGTTCCCGTTCTCGGGGCCGCCGCTTCCGGGCGTTCCGCCCGTTCCGCCCGTTCCGCCGGAGCCGCCGGAGCCGCCGCCGAGCGTGATGAGCTGCGTGTTGCCGAGCGAGATCGGGCTGCGGATCGCGACGAGCGCGATCGACGCGCCGCCGCCTTGCCCGCCGATCCCTTTTCCACCGCCGCATCCGCCCGCGCCGCCACCGCCGCCGCCGTTGCCAGCGCCGTCGACGCACGAGAAGCCGGTTTGTCCCGACGATCCGCCGCCGCCTCCGCCGCCTGCGCCGTCGACGCCGCTCTCGCCATCGGTCCCGTTCGCGGGCGAGTAGACGAACGTCTGCGGATCGAACGTGCCGACCTCTGCGCCGCCGATGCCGTCTGGCCCATCCGCGCCGTCGTTCAAGCCGGTGTCGCCTTGCTTGCCGTCGACGCCGCTGCAGCCGGGGTTCGATCCGCCCGCGCCGCCCGTGACGCCGGCGGGGCTGTCTCCGCCTTTGCCGCCCGCGAAGCTCGGATCCGATCCGCCCTTGCCGCCGATGCCGCCGTTCGCGGCGGGACAATCCTTGTTCTCGCCGGGCGGGCCGCCGAGGCCGGGCGCGCTTTGATCGTCGATGTTGCCGTCGCCGCCTTTCGTGCCGCCGCCGCCGCCCGTGCCGACCGCGCCGTCGTCGCCTTTCGCGCCGGCCGCGCCTTTGCCAGCCTGCAAGACGGAGTTGTCGTCGACCGTGAGCTGCGCGACGTCCACCGCGACGAGCGCGAAGGAGCTCTCGCTCGGCTGCGCGCCGTCGGCCGCGTTGATCGTCATGCGGCCGATGCCCGTCGGGAGCTTGAAGCCGCGCGCCATCAGCGCGAGCGACGCGCCGGCGATCGTCGTGGGTTTGTTCGACGATGTGCGGCTCCACTTGTTCGTCGGGTCGTAGCCGCCGTAGATGCCGACGCCGTCGATCATGTTGAGCGTCTTGGTCTCGTTGTAGTCGCCGACGCCGACGATGATCTGCGTCTTTTGCTTCTGCTTGAGCGCGAGCGCGAGCGCGGCCGTGATCGATCGGAGCGGCTTGTCCATCGTGCCGTCGCCGAGATCGCTGCCGGTCGTCGCGACGAAGATGCCGTTCGCGACGTTGCCATCGATGCCGTCGCAGTTGGCGTCCTCGTTGTTCGTGTCGGGCAGGTCGTCCGTGAAGCACTGGCCGCTGTTGGTCGCGCAGGCGAGACCGATGAGCGAGGCGGAGAGGAGGCCGAACCCGAAAGGAAGAAGGCGGAGAATTCGCACGATCAAATGATAGCTTCCCCGCGTGAGATTCGTCGATAGCTGCGAGGTGCGAATCGTCGCCGGCCGCGGCGGCAATGGGTGCGTGGCGTTTCGACGTGAGAAATTCGTCCCGTTTGGCGGACCTTCGGGCGGGGACGGCGGAAAAGGCGGCGACGTCGTCTTCGAGACCGATCCCGGCATGTCGTCGCTTCTGGACCTCGCGTATCAGCACACATTGAAGGCGAAGCCGGGCGAGCCGGGGCGCGGCAAGGATCAGTACGGCGCGGGCGGCGAAGAGCTCGTCGTGCGCGTGCCGACGGGGACGCAGATCTTCGACAAGGCGACGGGCGATCTCCTCTTCGATCTCGCCGAGCCGAACGTCCGCACGATCGTCGCGCGCGGCGGCAAGGGCGGGCGCGGAAACATCCACTTCGCGACGCCGTACGATCGCGCGCCGCGGCGCGCCGAGCCTGGAGAAGAGGGCCAGGAGATCGACGCGCGGTGCGAGCTCAAGGTGATCGCGGACGTGGGCCTGCTCGGATTTCCGAACGCGGGCAAGAGCACGTTCATCCGCGCGGCGTCTCGCGCGCGCCCGAAGGTCGCCGACTATCCGTTCACGACGCTCGTGCCGCACCTCGGCGTCGTCGCGATCGACGTCGACTCGAACTTCGTCATCGCGGACATCCCGGGGCTCATCCCCGGCGCGAGCGAAGGCGCGGGCCTCGGCATCCAGTTCTTGAAGCACGTCGAGCGGACGCGCGCGCTCCTCCATTTGATCACGATCGATCCCGCCGAGGACCGCGAGCCGATGAAGGACTACCTCGCGCTGCGCGCCGAGCTGAAGAAGTTCGACCCGAAGCTCGCGAAACGGCCGGAGATCGTCGCGCTCTCGAAGGCGGACATCCCGGAGGTGCGCGAGGCTTACCCGAAGCTGAAGAAGGCGTTCGCGAAGAAGAAGATCAAGCTCCACCTCGTCTCGGCGGCGACGGGAGACGGCGTGCGCGACCTGCTCATCGCGCTCTGGAAGATCGCTTCGAAGAAAAAGAAGAAATGAGCGACAAGACCGAAGACCCGACGCCAAAGCGACTCCGCAAGGCGCGCGAGGAAGGCGACAGCGGCGTCTCGACGCAGGCCGCGCAGGCGGTGGCGTTCCTCGTCGCGGTCGCGCTCGCGCCTTCCGCGATCTCCGCGCTAACGTCGACGTCGACGGATTTCCTTAAGAACGCGATCTCGCGCGCGGGCGACGCGAATCCGTCCGCGGCGGATCCGACGGCCTTCGCGGCTCCGGTGATCATGCTCGTCGTTCCGATGCTCCTCGCGGCGGGCGCGGCGAGCGCGGTCGTTCAGCTCGTGCAGACGGGCGGCTTCATCGCGTCGAAGAAGCTCCAGCCGAAGCTCGACCGGCTGAACGTCTTCGAAGGGTTCAAGAACCTCTTCTCTTCGGTGCGCGCGCTCTCGGTGCTCCGCGCGCTCCTCGCCGGCTCGATCGTCGCGTACCTGTCGTATCGCGGGATGAAGGAGCACGCGCCGGACATCGCGCACGTCGTCGGACGGCTCGGCTTCGTGGGCGTCCTCGCGGGGACGATCGCCGAGCGCGCCGTTCGCGACGCGGCGCTCTTCGGGATCGCAGTCGGCGCCGTGGATTTGCTCGTGACGCGGCGCGCGTGGATGAAGCGCCTTCGCATGTCGAAGGACGAGGTGAAGCGCGAGTACAAGGAGAGCGAGGGTGATCCGCAGCTCAAGGCCGCGCGCGAGCGAGCGCACCACGAGATGCTCGCGTCGGCGACGGTCGCGAACGTGAAGAACGCGACGGTGGTCGTGATCAACCCGACGCACATCGCGTGCGCGCTCCGTTACGACGAAGAGGAGGGCGACGACGCACCGCTCGTCGTCGCGGTCGGAGAGGGCGATCTCGCGCGGCAGATCGTCGAGGCCGCGCACGCGTACGGCGTCCCCGTCTTGCGCGACGTGCCGCTCGCGCGCGCGCTCGTCGAGCTCGTCCCCGGCGATCGGATCCCCGAGGAGCTCTACGAAGCCGTCGCGGAGATCCTCCGCGAAGCCTGGTCCCAGCCGAAATCAGAGCCCTGACAAACTAGGCCGGCGTCCGAGGGCGGCGAGCTTCTGGCCGATCTTCATCGCGCCACCCGCGGCGCCGACGCGCGCGAAGAGCTTCGCGAGGAACGCGAGGCACGCGGCCTGGGCGCGCGAGTCGCTCGCTTCACGCGCGCGCGCGAGCGCGTCGAGGCCTTCGAGGAGCGCGTCGTCGGGCTGGCCCGCCGTCGCGAGGGCGAACGCGAGCGCGAGCGCGGCCTGACACTGGACGCCCGCGGGCTCGCTCGCGGCGACGGCGCGGCTTTGTCTCAGCGCGCGGATCGCGTCTTCGATCTGACCGCGCGACAGACGCGCCATCGCGCGCATGCGATCGGCGAGCGCGTCGTGCTCGCCCGTCGCGCGGAGACCTTCCGAGAGACGCTGGAGCGATTGCGCGTTGCCGCTCACGAGCGCGCGCCGGCCGGCTTCCACCATGCGCGCCGCGAACACTTCGGGGTCTTCGGACTCGGGCGCGGATGGAATGTCTCTTCGCGAGCGCGCCCACGGCGAACGCAAATCGAGCTTCGCGCCGGTCGTCTCGTGCTCGCCGGCCGCGGTGTCGTGACCTTTGCGAAGGCCCGCGGTGGCGAGGTCTCCCTTTCGCAGCGCCGTCACGCCGACGTCGATGAGCACCTCGCCCGCGTGCGCGACGCGCGAGAGCGACATCGCGCGAAGCAGCGGCTCACCCCACGCGAGGTGGCTGCGACCGAGCGGCTCGAGATCACCTTCGGCGATGCCGCACGTCCACTGCGCTTCGGGCGGCGCCGATTCGTCCGCGAGCCCGGTCGCGAGCAGGATCAGCTCTTCGACCGAGTCGAGATCCCACGCGAACGCGATCGTCGTCGCGCCCCACGCGACGAGACGCGCGCCGAGCGCCTCCGCGCGACGCGTGAGCGCGAGCGCCCTACTCAGATAAGGGTGTGGGCCGCGTACGAGCGCGCCGGGCGATGGCATCCGGCAGCACGCGACGAGCTGACTCAAACGCGGATGCGCTTCTTGAGCGCAGCGAGATCTTCGTCGATCTCGCTCTCGCCGCTCTTTCCGGGTTTGCCCCCGATGCCGCGCTCGAGGTCGCGGAACTTCGCTTCGAGATCTTGCTTCTCGCGCGTGCCGAGCGCGTCCTCGACCTCGCTCATCGCGGCGTTCTCCGCTTCGCGGCCTTCGATCTTGTCCTCGAGGGCGCGGAAATTCGAGAACGCGCTCGAGCCGCCCTTCGCGCCGAGACCTTCGGCGCCGCCGCCGGCCTTCGCCTGCTGCGCGCGCGCCGCGATCGTGTTCTTGCGGAGCTTCACGTCCTCGAGCTTGCGCTCCATCCGCTCGAGCTCGTCCTTCATCTCGAGGGCCTGGTTGCGCGCTTCGACGCGGGACTTCTCGGCGGCCTCGGCCTCGCTCGTGACGCGGCGCTTCTGCTTGAGCGCTTCGCGGGCGAGCGCCTCGTCGCCGCTCTTCAAGGCGAGCTCGGCGCGCTTGTCCCATTTCTCGGCTTCGACGTTCAGGTCTTCGGCCTTCTTCTTGAGCTGCTTCTCGGCGGCGATGGCGCTGATGACCTCTTGGCGGGCGGCCTTGAGCTGGTCGCCCATCTCTTCGACGTTGAGCTCGAGGATCTTCTTGTCGTCCTCGGCTTTGTCGAGGAGCGAGTTGAAGTTGCTAGAGATCACCTTACCCATTCGGTCGAAAATCCCCATGTGGGTAACGTTATCACGCTGCACGGAACGTCAAGGAACAGTTAGCCTTCTTCACATGCCGACTTGCAAGGAATGCAACGAAGAGGTCGACACCGTCGTGACCGTGAAGGTCGCCGGAAAAGCGCGGAAGGTTTGCGAGGACTGCGCCGACCGGCTCCGCGAGCAAGAGGAAGTCGCCGAGGCGAGCGAGAGCGTCGTTCAGGGAATGATGGGGTTCAAGGGGCGGCGCTGATCGTCGCTTCCATCACCTCTGCCGTGTCGAGCAGGACGCGGACGATGCCGTTGCCGAGCCACACGTCGCGGATCGTGCCCGCCGTCATCGCCATCGCGGGGCGCGCGAGCTCTTCGATCGTCGTCACGTAGAGGCGGTTGTCCCCCGCGGCGCAGACGAACCGCGCGCGCGTGCGGACGACCGACAGATCGAGGTGATGGAGGAGCGCTTCCTGGGCGCTCGTGATGTCCTCGCCGTACGCGACGGCGCCTTTCTCGCCGACCGCGATGAAACCTCTTCCGAGCGGGGCGATCGCTCGCAGCGTTTCGCGTCCCGCGACGTGCGCGTGGAGCTTCTTGTTCTGCGACGCGCACAGCGTTCCGCGCGTGCCGCACGCGACGAGCGTCCCCGTCGCGGTGCGCGTGACGGCGAGCATCGAGCCGCGACCGATGACGAACGGCACGACGCCCGCGGGCGACGATTCGACGAGCACGGCTTGATCAGTCTCGCGCGAGCCGGCGAACGAGAAGTGCGAGGCGTGATCGACGTGCGCGGCGGCGACGGCGAAGCGCTGCGGCAGCTCGAGCCGGGTAAACGCGCCCGCGACGCGCATGTAGGCCGCGCTCTCGGCGAATATCAGCGCCTCGCCGCTCGCGCCGAACGCGATGCCGCGGATCGCCTTCGCGGGGAAGCCTTCGGGGAGATCGCGCGCGGAGAAGCCCTCGCCGTTCGTCCAGCGAGCGAGGCCCGTGCGTCCGGCGGCGAACGCGCTCTCGCCGTCCGGCGCGAAGCGCGCGGCCGTGACCATGCCGACGGCGATCGGCGACGAGATGCGAACGAAGTCATCGATGACGAACGCGGGCCGCTTCTGTGCTCGCGGCGCGGCGCGACCCGTGGATTTGCTGCTCTTGGGCGCGCGCGCCGAAGGGGGCTGCGCCGGCATGACATCGGCCGACGCGCGGATCTCGTCGCGCCCAGGCCTCGGCCAGTGCGGGACGAGCGCTTCGAGAAACGCCTTCGCCGTCGCGAAGCGCGACTCGGGATCCTTCGACAGCGCACGCTCGACGACGCGCACGAGATCGAGGTCGAGCTCCGGACAGATCGCGTCGAGCGGGATCGGCGGCTGCTTCTTCACGGCAGCGAGGAGCTCGCTCACCGTCTTGCCGTCGAACGGTCTTCGTCCCGCGAGCGCGTAATAGAGCGTCACGCCCGCGGCGAAGACGTCCATCCGCACGTCCGCCGAGGCGCCGCGCGCTTGCTCGGGCGCCATGTACGCCGGCGTTCCCATCGCCACGCCGACGCGCGTGCGAACGAGCTGTTTGTTCGCGTCGAGCGGGCGCGCGAGCCCGAAGTCGAGGACCTTCACGAGCTCGTACGGGAGCGCCGACGCGCACACGAAGATGTTCTCGGGCTTCACGTCGCGGTGGACGATGCGCGCCTCGTGCGCCGCGCCGAGCGCCGAGAGCACCTGCGTCATCATCGAGACCGCGCGCGCGGGCGCGAGCTTCCCTTCTTGCTTCACGAGGCTCGCGAGCGATCTCCCGCGCAGCATCTCCATGACGATGAGCGGCTCGTCGCCCGAGACGAAGTCGAAGACCTGCACGATGTTCGGGTGCGCGAGACCCGCGGCCGCGAGCGCTTCTTGCTTGAAGCGCAGCAAATCGGCTTCCTCGGCTTCGCGGGCGAGCACCTTCACCGCGACGCGTCGTTGCAAGTCGACCTGCTCGGCTTCGTAGACCGCGCCCATCCCGCCTTTTCCGAGGAGCGAGAGGATCTTGTAGCGGCCTGCGAGCGTTCGACCGACGAGTGACATCTCTTAGAGCGGATCGAGCCTGGCTTCGATGGTGGCGATGCCGCCGCCGCCGCTCGGATGAAGCGTCGCGGAGCTCGCGGCCCACTTGAGCACGTTCGCGACGCACTGGTCCGGGGAGTGGGCGCCCGCGTCGCTGTCCGCGGGGTGCGCGATGGCGATCTCGCCGTTGTCGTGGATGCCGACGAGCTGGACGGTCGCGATGATCGTTCCGCTGCCGTGCGGCGGGCGGCACTGCTGGACGCGACCCATGACCTTCGACGTGGCGGTGAAGTCGTCGAGCTCGATGGCCTTGATCGCGCCGACCGTCTGGAGCGTCATGAAGCGAACGCCCGCTCCTCCGACACGCGGCACCGTCGTGCCACGTCCGATCGCAGTCGTCGCCGCAGTGGCGGGAGCCGTCGCCGTCGCCGTCGCGGTTGGCGTTGCCGCTTGCGTTTGCGTCGCCGTGGGAGCGGGGATCGCGGTATCGAGCGAGTGATCGTCTTCGCGCGGCGGTGACGTGAACGTCGGCGTCGCGGTCGCCGCGGTGACGGGCGGCGTCTGCTGCTCCTTCATCACGCGCCACATCACGAGCGCGCTCCCCGCGCCGACGACGAAGAGAAGCGCGATCACGCCCGCGACCCACACGAGCGCGCCCGAGCTACGCCGTTCGTTGCGGCTCGCCGTGCTCACGACCGGCGGCGGCGCCGTGCGCAGCGTGCTCGGATCGGGAACGCCGAGGGACGGCACGGGCGCCGGCGGCGGCGGTGTCTGCGCGCGCGGAGCGCTCGGCGCGCTGCTCGGCGCGTGCATCGTCGGCTCGAACGCGTGCGACGAAGGCGAGGTCACGCCGACCAGCCCGCCGCGCAGCGCCATCGCGAACTGATCGGCCGTCTGCCAGCGCGCTTCGCGATCGCGCGCGAGCCCGCGGTCGACGCTCGACGCGATCGCGAGCGGGACGTGCGGCGCGACCTGATGCAGCGGCTGCGGCCGCGTCGTCGCGACCTGGACGACGAGCTCCTCGTACGTGCGCGCGGCGAACGGCATCTTGCCCGCGAGCATCTCGTAGAGCGTGGCGGCGACGGCGTAGATGTCGACGCGGGGATCGGCGTAGCGCGCCCCGCCGAAGAGCTCGGGCGCCATGTACCCGGGTGTTCCGATCGCCGTCCCGTCGAGCGTGCCGGAGATCTCCGTCAGCTGCTTCGAGACGCCGAAGTCGAGGATCTTCGGCAGATCCGAGCCGTCGACGTCGCGCGTCAAAAGGATGTTCGGCGGCTTGATGTCGCGGTGGACGATCGACCGCGCGTGCGCCGCCCCGAGGCCGTCGAGGATCTGAACGGCGATTCCCACGGCGCGCATCACGGGGAGCGGCCCGGCCTGCAGATCGTCGGCGAGCGTGTGGCCTTCGACGAGCTCCATCACGATGAAGACGTCGTCCCCTGCCCGCCCGCAGTCGAGGACGCGCACCACGTTCCGGTGCTGCACCGCCGCCGCCGCTCGAGCCTCGCTGAGCCAGCGATCGACGCCGCTCTTCTGCTGGAGGATCTTCACCGCGACGGCTTGATGCGTGTGGACGTGCCGCGCTCGATAGACGGTCGCGAAGCCGCCCGAGCCGAGCACCGAGAGGAGCTCGTAGCGATCGACGACGCGCGGCAGAGAGTCGGGCTGCACGCGAAGATCATAACGCAAAAGGGCCCACCGCATGCGCGGCGAGCCCATTTTTGCGGCGTTTTTTCGGCGAATCAGATGATCCACATCACGGCGTAGAGCACCGACGTGACGATCGCGAGGAAGCCGAGCGGGACCTGGAACCTCACGAGCGAGCGACGGATGCGGTCGCCCTTCTCGATCGCCATCGCGTTGCCGCGGAAGGCGTACGTCGAGATGAGGCCGAAGCCGAGCAGCATGCCGACGCCGAAATCAGCGACGCCCGACGCGAGCATGAAGCCCCACTGCAGCGGGTGCGAAGCGATCTGACCGAGCAGAAGCACGGAATCGATGAGCTCCCAGACACCCCAACCGAACATGCAAAGACCGATGTAGCCCTGGTACTGCGCGAGCTTCGCGAGCTTCTCCGCCGCGCCTGGGGTCTTCCCCACGAAGAGCGACGAGATCGCGAGGATGCCACCACCGACACCAATGAGCGCTGCGAGAATGGCGAGAATCATATGTGAACTCCTCCTGACGACGCTCCATTGCGAGCCGCGCGCCAACGTCGAAACGCCCATTTTTCAGAGCTTTTTGCGATCGACGCGCCGTGGGCTAGGCAAACGTTTGCCGGGTCGAGCAAGAAGGCCGATGCTCTGGCCGTGAGCGACGACCGTACGACCATGAAGCGCGAGCCGCCCTCGACGAGGGCGCCGGAGCCGTCGCTGCTCCTCTATCACCGCGACGGCGTCAAGGTCGTGCCGCTCCGGCCCGGGGCGAGCGTCGTCGTCGGGCGGAGTTATCCATCGGACGCGGTCGTCGAGGATCGGAGCTTGTCGCGACAGCACGCGCGCTTCACGGCGGACGTGGGCGGCGTGACGATCGAGGACCTCGAGTCGACGAACGGCACGTGGGTGAACGGCGAGCGCGTCGAAAAGGCGCGCGTCTCGTACGGCGACGTGATCCGCATCGGCGACATCGTCGTGTCGCTGCACGTCGTGCAAGCGAGAGGTGTGGATGGGCATGATCGGTTCATGACGGTGCTGGAGGACGAGGTGAAGCGCGCGCACACGTTCGCTCGGCCCGTCGCGGTCGTGATGCTGTCGGGCGAGCACGTGAGCAAGTGGACGGCGCGCGTCGCGGCCGCGCTTCGTCCGGCCGATCGCATCGGCATCTACGCCGACGACACGGCGCTCGTGATGTTGCCGGAGCTCGCGCGTGAAGCGGCTTCGGCCCGCGCACGCGAGCTCGCAGACATCGCCGGCGCGAAGAAGGTGGGGCTCGCGATCTTGCCGGACGACGCAGCTTCGGCCGACGAGCTCCTGTCGGCGGCGCGCGCTTCCCACAAACGCGGATTGGCCACGACGACGTCCGTGCCCTCGCCGCAGAACATGGTCGTGCGGAGCGCGCGCATGCGGGCGGTGCTCGACGAGGTCGCTCGTGTCGCCGCGTCGACGCTCCCCGTGTGCGTCCACGGCGAGACGGGCACCGGCAAGGAGCTTATCGCGCGGGCGATCCACGATCAGAGCCCGCGACGCGCCGCGCCGATGCGATCGATCAACTGCGGCGCGATACCCGCGACGCTCGTCGAAGGGATGCTCTTCGGCCACGAGCGCGGCGCGTTCACGAGCGCGGACAAACAGCAGAAGGGCCTCTTCGAGCAGGCGCACGGCGGCACCGTGTTCCTCGACGAGATCGGCGAGCTGTCGTTGACGGCGCAGGCCGCGCTCCTCCGCGTCCTCGAGACGAAGAAGCTCACGCGCATCGGCGGCGATCGCGAAATCGACGTCGACGTGCGGGTCGTCGCCGCGACGCACCGCGATCTCGAAGCGATGTGCGACGCCGGCGGATTCCGGCGCGATCTGCTGTATCGATTGAACGCGGTCGTCCTCGATTTGCCGCCGCTCCGCGAGCGCGTCGAAGAGATCGAGCCGCTCGTCTCCGCGCTCCTCGCCGAAGCCAACACGTCGAGCGGACGCGCCGTCCGCGGTCTGTCGCCCGAGGCGCTCGAGCTCGTCCGCCGCTATCCGTGGCCGGGCAACGTGCGCGAATTGAAGAACGCGATCGAGCGCGCCGTCGTCATCGCGCGCGGCGATCTCGTGACCGAAGCCGACTTGCCGGCGCGCGTGCGCGAGGCCGCGCCTTCACGCCCGAGCGGCGCGCCCGAGGACTCCCAGCTCGGCGACTTCAAGGAGCGCGTGAAGCAGCAGACGCAGAAGCTCGAGACCGAGATGATCGTCGAAGCGCTCCGCCGCACGAACGGCAACCAGACCGAGGCCGCGAAGCTCCTCAACATGCCGGTGCGAACCTTCACGCACAAGATGAAGGAGCTCGGGATCAAGAAGACGTTCGGCTGATCAGAGCCGGACCGGCAAGCGCTCGCGCGAGCGGCGCCAGTCTTCCGGGATGCCTTCGAGGCCGACCTGGAGCGCGACGATGCCGCCGACGATCGCACACGTCGTGTCGATGTCGCCGAACGCAGATACCGTTTGCCACAGCGCTTCGGCGTAGTCGTGAGATTTCCACGCGGCGATCCATAGACAGAACGGAACGGTGTCCGAAGCGGTGACGGCGGCGCCGTTGCCGAGGATGTGCGCGGCGGCTGCGGTCGTCGTCGCCGCTGGAAGCGAGAGCGCCGTGTCGATGGCTTTGCGCACCGTTCCCGGTGGAACGAGATCGCGGACGCACGCGAGCCACTCGCGCCCGTTCGGGAGCTCGGCCTTGTGCCTGTGAAACGTGAGCGCCGCGCCGACGGCGACCGCGATGGCGCCGGCGATGCCTTCTTCGTGCGCGTGGGTGATCTCCGCGGATTTGCGCGCTTCGGTGATGCACCGATCGACGTCGTCCGAAAAGAACGCGCCGAGCGGCGCGACGCGCATCGCAGCGCCGTTGCCGAGCGAGCCCATGCCGCCGAACGCCGTGCCCGAGGCGTGACGCCAGTGCGTGCCGTCCTCGATCGCGCTCAAGATTTTGTACGCGCCCGCGCCGTAGCCGCGCACGGGATCGAAGCTCTCGGCGAAGCGCGCCGCGAGCGCGTCTTGGTCGATCGCGGCCGTTTCTTCGAGCTGATCCACGATCGAGACGGCCATCGCGGTGTCGTCCGTCCACTTCCACACGCCGCCGGGAGTCGCGCGACGCGAGATGAACGAGGCCGTGCGATGAGGAGGGCCCATGAAGCGCTCGCCGAATGCGTCTCCGACGGAGAGGCCTTCGAGCGAGAGGTGCGCGCGTTCGATCGCGTTCATCATCGCGACTGACGCTCCGCGAGCGCGTTTTCTTCCCACGCGTGCTGTACAATGTTCCGTCGTGAGGCGTCGAAGGCTGATGATCGTCGCGGCGCTCGTCGCGAGCGCGTGCTTTCCGTCGCTCGACGATTTGACAGGCGGCGCGCCCGACGCCGGCACGGATGTCACTCCATCGGATGCGGCGAACGATGTCGTCACCGACGCGGGCATCGATGTCGACGCAGGTCCGTGCCCTTCGCTTCACGGTCCGTCGATGGTCTTCGTGCCCACGAGCAGCGGCGGCTTCTGCATCGACAGCACGGAGGTGACCACGACCGACTACGCCGACTTCGTCACGGCCGTCGGCCTGGGCGCGCCGGTCGCGGCGCCGGCGGGCGGCGTCTGCCAATGGAACACGTCCGTCGTGCCGCTGAACAACGGCTCGTACAACTGCACGCCGGACTGGACCGATTCGCAAACGCACCCGAATCGTCCGATCGCCTGCATCGATTGGTGCGACGCCTACGCTTACTGCGCGTGGGCCGGCAAGCGCATGTGCGGTGCGATCGATGGCGGTGTGCTCCCGTTCGCGGGCGTGATCAACACGACGAACCAGGCGTACGTGGCGTGCAGCAAGAACGCGACGCAGACGTTCCCGTATGGATCGACGTACGTGAAGGGCAACTGCAACTCGAAGGATCTCTACGAAGGCGGCACGCCGATGATCGCCGACATCGGCGCGTTCACGAATTGCGTCGGCGGCTTCCCGGGCCTCTACGACATGGCGGGGAACGTCGAAGAGTGGGTCGACTCGTGCAATGCCCAGAACGAAGGCGGCGCGAACGACACCTGCCATGAGAACGCCGATTCCTTCAACTACGTGCCGCCCCAAGGCTACGCGCACTGCGACAACACCGATAGCGACTACCGAAGTCTTCGGTCGTACGACATCGGCATCCGCTGCTGCAGCCCCTAGCGGTTCAAAATGTGGATGGCGTGACCGAGGCCGTTCATGTGGGCCTCCATCATGCCTTCGCCGAGCGTCGGGTGCGGGTGGATCGTGAGCCCGACGTCCTCGAGGAACGCGTGCATCTCGAGGGCGAGCGCGCCTTCGCTGATCATGTCGCTCGCGGCCGTGCCGACGATGTGCACGCCGAGCACCTCGTGCGTCTTCGCGTCGGCGACGACCTTGAAGAAGCCTTCGGTCTCGTTGTTCGCCATCGCGCGTCCGAGCGCCGAGTACGGGAACTTCCCGACACGGATCTCGATGCCCTTCTCCTTCGCCTGCGTCTCGGACAAGCCCGCGACGGCGATCTCCGGATCCGTGAAGATCGCGGCCGGGATCGAGACCCAGTCCTTCGCGGCTTTCTGGCCGGCGATCACCTCTGCGATGACTTCGCCTTCCTTCGTCGCCTTGTGCGCGAGCATCGGGAAGCCGCTCACGTCGCCGATGCAGTAGATGCCCGGCACGTTCGTGCGACCTTGTCCGTCGGTCGGAATGAAATTCTTCTCGACCTTCACGCCGATCTTCTCGAGGTTCAAACCCTGGCTGTTCGGCCGCATGCCGACGGCGACGAGCACCATGTCGGTCATCACGTTCTCGGTCTTGCCGCCGCCGAGATCGATCTTCACGGCGATCGATCCGTCGCCTTGTTTCTCGTAGCCCATCGCCTTCGCGTTCTTGAAGATCTTCGCGCCGTGCTTGACGAGCTTCTTCTCGACGACCGCCGTCAAGTCCGGGTCGGTGCCGGGAAGAAGCGTGGGCGTGGCCTCGACGACGGTGAGATCCGCGCCGAACTTTTGATAGACGGTGCCGAGCTCGAGCCCGATGACGCCGCCGCCGATGACGAGCAGGCGCTTGGGCACGTTGCGAATGCTCACGGCCTCGCGCGCGCCGATGATCTGCTTGCCGTCGAACTTGAACGTCGGGATCTCGATCGTCGAGCTGCCCGTCGCGATGACGATCGCCTTCGTCGCGTCGATCGTCTCGGTCGAGCCTTCGCGCGTCTTCACGGTGATCTGTTTGGCAGAGACGAACGATGCTTCTCCGTAGAGGAGGTCGACGCCGTTGCCCCGAAAGAGGCCTTTGACGCCGCCGGTGAGCTTCTTGACGATGCCCTCTTTCCAGTCCTGCATCTTGTTCGTGTCCATGCGGACGTTGTCCGCCATGAGACCGATCGACGCCCCGTCCTTGGCCTTCTCGTACGTGTGCGCGGCCGCGATGAGCGCCTTGCTGGGCACGCAGCCCCAGTTCAAGCAGACGCCGCCGACTTCTTCTTTCTCGACGCAGAGGACCTTCTGCTTGAGTTGTCCGAGACGGATGGCACACCCGTACCCGCCGGGTCCGCCGCCGATCACGATCACGTCGTACGCTTTGTTCGCCATGGCGCGTGGAATGTAGGCAAGAACCCAGGTCTCGCCAAGCTAGACTGAAGACCCATGAGACGCGTCGGCGCCTTCGCAGTCGTGACGCTGTGCGCCGCGGCGGCCCATGCAGAGCCGCCGAAGACCACCGTTTACGAGCTTTCGTCGCCCGATGTCGGGCAAGCATGCCTCGACTCGAGCTCGCTGACGTGCATGCGTCGTCGAATCTTCGTGCTCTTGGCGCTGCTCGTCGCGTGCGGAGCGTCTTCTTCGAACGTCGTGCAGCTTCCGCCCGCGCCGAGCGCGTCGGCTGCGTCCGTTGGGGCGAGCACGACGACTGCGAACGCGTGCGCGACGTGGAAGGCGTGTCGCGTCGTCGGTGAGCCCGTTCGCGTGTCGGAGGCGCGCATCGGTCAGAGCCCGAACGTCGTGTGGGACGGAAACGAGGCGCTCGTCGTGTACGAGACGCCGCGCGAAGGCACCCACCTCGCGGCCGTCGCGAATGGGCACGTCGTGTGGACGGAGCTCGTCACGGGGATGAACCCGGAGATCGTCTGGAATGCGCGCACGCGCACAGGCCTAGTCGTGACGAGTGACACGATCGCGTGGCTCGGTCGTGACGGAAAGCCCGTGCACAAGACGAAGGCGCCGCAGGTGACGAACATCACGTTTCACGGTGGCGTGGCCGCGAGCAAGGATGGGTTCATCGTCGCGACGGGTGTGGGCTCGTACGCTTCGAGCGCGCCACCGGTGGCGTTCTCGATCGCGAGAGTCGGTGCGCCGTCGGACACGCTCGACTGGAAGCGCGTCGATGACGACGGGCTTCGCTACGCACCGCTCGTCACGAAAGACGCCATCATTTCGCAGCCGTTCAAGTCCGCGCCGCAGCTCTTCATGTTCTCATCCTCGGACGAGCCTGGAACGCCGGTCACCATGTCGAGTGGCGCGGCCATGCGCGCCGTCGCGTTCGATCCGCCCTACATCGTCTACGTCGAAGAGACGACGCACGCTTTGTCTCTCACGATGCTCAACACGACGCCGGTGGATCTCGGCGTGCGATCGACGCGAAGCGGGAGCGCGGTTCTCCTGCACGTGGGCGACAAGCTGATCCTCGGCGCCGACAAAATCGGTGACTCCGCAGGCGTCGCGCTCGCGCCGCTCGATGCGAACGCAGGACACGTCGGAGCACCGCTCGCGATCGGGCCCGAGAAATCCCAGCACCTTCGCGCGGCGGCGAACGACGAGGGCTTCGTCGCGGTGTGGAACATCGCAGACGATGGCGCGCCGATGGTTCAGCTCATGAGCAACAACGCGATGCACGGCTTGAGCACGATGCTCGCCGTTTACGCGTGCTGCCCTGCGCCCTGAATCAGTTCTTCTTCTTCGCGACGCCGTACTTGGAGCGGCTCTTCTTGCGGAAGATTTGCTCGGCAGACGTGGTCGTCGGGCCGGCTGCGCCCGTGGCGTCGAGCGCGCCGCGGATGATGTGGTAGCGGACGCCCGGAAGATCCTTCACGCGGCCGCCGCGAACGAGGACGCTCGCGTGCTCCGCGATGTTGTTGCGCTCGCCGGGGACGTACGCCGTGACGACGAGACCGTTCGTGAGACGCACGCGGCAGCAGCAGCGGTTCGCCGAGTTCGGCTTCTTGGGGCTGACGACGTAGACGCGAACGACGGTGCCGCGCTTTTGCGGGCTCGCGCGGAGCGCAGGCGCCTTGTTCTTGGCGACCGCTTGCGTGCGACCGTGGGCCACGAGTTGATTGAACGTCGGCATTTCGGCGTGGAAGGACGGCAGGTGCGGATGAGCCCTGACTGAACGTGGCAAAATGCCGTGATACTTTTTTCGGAAGGCGCGGTACCTAAATAACGTGGCCAGCATCCTCGTGTTGAGTCCGGATCCAGGGACGGTCGCTTTCATGACCCACGCACTGGAGGCCAAGCACGTGGTGGTCACCGCTGCGACCGGTGCGGTGGCGCTCGGGCTCGTCGAGGCCGGCGATCGATTCGACGTCATCTTCGCGGAGACGAAGCTGCTCGACATGCCCGCGACCGAGCTGCGTACGACGATCGGTCGCTTCGAGCCCGATCAAGCGCGTCGCGTCTTCATCTTCCCGCCCGACTCGATCCCGTCGTCGCCGGAGCTGCACGAGATCATCGACGGCTTCTTGCCGATCCGCCGCATCGCGTCGCGCTCGAACGTGCGGCTCGTGGCGCAAGAAGAGGTCTTGATCTCGCGCAAAGACGGCCGGCGCGAACGCTAGAGCACGCGGTGGTAGTCTCTCTTCGCGGAGGGACTCGTGCGCACTTGGCATGTCGTATCGCTCGCGGTGGTCGTCGCTTGCGGCGATGGTGGAAGCACCCAGAACGACGGCGGCGGCGTCGACGGCGGAACGGACGGGACGACGATCGTCGACGTGAACGTTCCGGACTCGCCGATTCCTCCCACGCCCACCGCGACATGCACGCCTCCGATCACGCCGCCCGATACGTCGAAGCCGACGACCGTCGTCGGAACGGGAACGGCGGGCAGCTGCACGGAGACGTTGCTCGCCACGGCGATCGCGCAAGGCGGGATCATCACGTTCGACTGCGGCGGGCCAGCGACGATCACCGTCACGAAGACGCTCGCGCTTCGCACCGACGTGAACACGACGATCGACGGCGGCGGGAAGATCACGATCGACGGCGGCGGCGCCGTGCAGATCCTGAATTTCAACCACCCCGACTATCGCAAGAACACGACGTTGCTCACGCTGATGAACCTCACGCTCGCGCACGGCAGGAACAAAGGCACGGTGCCGTACGCGCCTGCGCCCGCGCCGTGCTCGCAAGGGTTCTACGACGGGTACGCCGGCGCGCTCTTCGTTCGTGACGGCGAGGTCGAGATCTTCAACACGGTCTTCGACGGCAACCAAGCCGAACAGCTCGGACCGGACGTCGGCGGCGGAGCGATTTCTCTCCAAGGCGTCCTCAAGGCGACGATCATCGGCAGCACGTTCGTGAACGGCGTCGCGAGCAACGGCGGCGGCATCGAATCGCTCAACTCCGAGCTCGACGTCTACAACTCGACGTTCGACAGCAACATCGCCACGGGCAACGGCGCGAACTCGGACGACTCCACGAAGTGCTCCGTCGTCGCGACGAACGGGCAGCACCAAGTCGGATCGGGCGGAAACGCAGGCGCGATCGCGATCGACGGCGGCTCCGATCTCACGCACACGTTCTGCGGCGTCGTCTTCAAGAACAACCAGGCCGGCGCACAAGCGCTCGCGGGCGCGATCGGACGCACGCCCGACCTCGCGAAGCAGACGACGATCATCGACCGCTGCCTCTTCGACGGGAACCAGGCCGCGCAAGGCGGCGGCGGCGCGCTCTACTTCCACAACTCCACGCTCCAAATCCACGCGAGCACGTTCCACGCGAACGTCGCGAAGGGCTGCGGCGCGATTCAAGCCGACGGGACGACGCTCGACTTCGTCAACGACACGTTCGAAGGAAACCAGACGAACGGATCGGGAGCGGTCGGCGGAGCGCTGTGTTTGTTCGGCGGCGACGGGAAGATCACGAGCACGACGTTCGCGAACAACAAGGTCGACGGCTTCGGCGCCGCGATCTTCGGAAACCCGACGCTCACGATCGACGACACGCTCTTCGCGAACAACACCGGAAACAACACCGGCGCGCCGATGCAATGCCAGGTGACGGCGACGGGCTCGCACGACCTGCAGTTCCCATCGACGCACACGAACGGCGGCGCGCCCGACACGCCTTGCGTGCCGAACATCGGCTTTTCGGATCCGAAGCTCGGCGCGATTGGCGACAACGGCGGCCCGACGCCGACGATGCTCGTCCAAACGGGGAGCCCCGCGCTCACCCTCGGCCAAGCATGCCCCGCGACCGATCAGCGAGGAAACGCGCGCCCGACGTCAGGCTGTACGTCGGGAGCGACCGAAGGCACACAGTAGCGCTGAACGGCTGACCGGCGCGGCGCAACGGTGGGGGCACGTGCGCAAGGTCGCTCTTCTTCTTTTTCTCTTCGCCCTCGGGTGTGGAAGCTCGTCGTCGCAAGGCCCGGCCGACGCGGGTGACGAAGCCTACGGTCACAAGATCTTCGATTCGTCGGTGCCGTACGAGGCCGGTCCGCCGCCACCGAAGACCGCCGCGTTCGACTGCGATGGAGGCACCGGCCCATCGACGACGTATCCGGCGCCGCATCCGAAGATGCCGCTCGCGAAGAGCTCGGGCGGCCCCGTGATGACGAGCCCGCGCTTCGTGCCGATCGTCTTCTCGGCGGAAGATCGGACGAGCGACATCGGCGCGTTCATGAACGCGATCGCGGGCTCCACGTACTGGACGAGCATCGCGACGCAATACGGCGTGGGCGCGGCGAGCGCGTCGAGCCCGATCGTGGTGAACGAAACGCCCGCGACGTCGATCACCGACGCGGAGATCGTGACGTGGCTGCAGGACAAGCTCGACGGGACGCACGCCGACTTCGGCTCGCCCGACACGAACGCGATCTACGTCGTCTACTACCCCGACACGACGACCATCCATCAATCGATCCTGGGCGACAGCTGCTTCAGCTTCGGCGGCTACCACTACGAGGCCAAGGTCGGATCGACGCGCATCGTCTATGCGGTCATCGCGCGGTGCAAGGGCGAGGCGATGACGTCGATCACCGCGCACGAGATCTTCGAAGCCGCGACGGATCCCTACTTCGCGAGCGCGCCCGCGTATCAAACCGTCGACGACCCGACGGAGCTCTCGTCGTGGGGCGGCGAGATCGGCGATCTCTGCGAGTACCTCCCCGACGTCGTGCCGAGCGACGTCGGTTATCCGGTGCCGCCGATCTGGTCGAACAGCGCGGCGGCCGCGGGTCACAACCCGTGTCAGCCCACGAGCGCGCCGTACTTCCGAACGGTGACGGCGGCGACGCACGTCGCGGTCCAACCCGGCGAGACGGCGATGATCGATCTCATCGCGTTCAGCGACGCCGACACGGGGCCGTGGACGCTCGGCGTCACCGGGAGTTGGGGCGCGCCGAGCGACAGGCTTCAGCTTCTTCTCTGCAAGACGACGGCGCAAAACGGCGAGCACATCCCGCTCGGTGTCTTTCGCCCCGAGACGGCCGTCAACGGCGGCTCGGTTCGAATCGACTCGACGCTCGGCAACGTGACGACGTCGTGGTCGATCTCCGTCGGTAGCAACTAGAGGCGGCAGCGCGCGCGTCACTTCGACGCGGCGACCGCCTTCTTGTCCTTGTCGTCCTTCTTCTCGAGCGACAAATCCGCGACGCCGTCCTGGAAGTGGACGCGCGCGACCATGAGCTGCTCCTGGAGCGTGACGACGTCGATCGTCGACTTCGAGAGGCGGTCGGAGATCTCGCTCATCTTCTTCTCGAGGTTCGCCATGAGCGGTCCCGCCGTCTTGACGGCCTTGAGGGTGAAGATCTGGTTGTGGAGCTCGTCCATGCGCTCGCGGTACTCGGCCATCTGCTCGCGCGTCGTCTGGATCTTCTGCTCGATGTCGGCCATGTCCTTGTTGTACTTGAGCAGATCGTCGATCTTGCCCTTGAGCGGGCCTTCGACAGCGGCCTTCGACAAGAAGAAGCGCACCTGCTCGATGCCGGCCGGCGTGCGAACGTCGACGGTCTTGAACACCGGCGTCTGCTCTTCGATCTGGACCTCGCCCTTCGAGTGCGGCTCGAGGACGACGCGGAACAGGTTCGCGGTGCCGAGCTTCTCCTCTTTGTTGTCGGTGTTCGTCTTCGAGAGCTTGTAGCCGGGCGCGATCGTGTGGCGCACGTAGACGACGGCGCGCTCGCCGAGGCGGTTCGAGAGCGTGAACGTCGTCTTCTTCGTGTGCTGGACCTCGGTCGAGAAGACGCCGCGCTGCACCGTGATGATGCGCGAGATCGCGTCCTCTTCGTTCTCGCCCTTGTCCACGACGATCTGGCGATCCAGCGCGAACGGAACGAACGCGGTCGAGCGCGCGGGGATCGGCTCCGCCATGCCTTCGCCGATGAAGCGGCCTTCGCCGAACACGGTGACCGGGCCGGTCTCGAGCGCGGAGTCGCTCGGGTTCTTGAGGCGCACGCTCTTAAAGGGGAACTGCGCGTTGCCGCGCGCCGACTCCGGATCGTAGAGGTAGACGACCTCGCCTTCGGTGTCGGTGTGCATGATCGAAACCATCGCGCTCGTGCCGCGCGCGACGCTCGTCACGCTGCCGGACTCGAAGTGCGACGTGCCGATCGGATCGGAGATCTGAGCGTTCTTCGAGGCGTCGGGCGATCCGTCACGGTTGTCGCCGCCGGCCTTCGCGTTGGCCTGATACTGCTGCGTCTGGCGCGGGGCTTCGATGACGCGCACGCCGCCGGCTCGGCCGACCTGCTCGCCGCGCCCGACGGCGACGATCTGGTTCGGATTGACGCCGTTGCGAACGAGCTGCTCGCGCATCTTGTTGGCGCGCGCGAGGCTCGCCGCGTCCTTGTCGCCGTCGGTCGGAGCGGCGAAGCCTTCGACGACGATCTGATCGTTCGTCGACTGGAGCGAGCGCGCCATGCGCTGCACGTTGTCGAGCTCCGCGTGCGGCGCCGACTGGGCGACCGCGCCTCCATAGCCACCACCGGCGCCCCCCGTGACCGGCATCGGCTTCGTCGTCGCTCCGACGCCGCGCGTCCCGTTGCCGCTGGCGCCGTAGTGTGCAGGCGGAGGCGGCGCGCGATACGCGCCCGTGGTCGTGGTGTTCCGATCCGACTTCACCTTCTCTTGCTCGTCGGCGAGCGCGATCGTCGAGTCGTCGACGTCCGCGACGAGCTTCTTCTGGATCGCCTCGTTGCCATACGTCGATCCGCCCGTCGGCGGCGCATACGCGAACAAATCATTTTGCTGCAGCGTCTCACGCTCGACGAGCCGCACCGATCGCAAGTCGAACCGGAACGAGAGCGCCGAGCTCGACCCGACGCCGAGCTTCACGTTGTTCCAGTCTTCGCCGCTCGTGTTGTCGACGATCGCCCACGCCTCGAGGTTCACCTTGCCGCTCGGACCGATGACGACGCGATAGCTCGGCTTCCACGAGGGCGCCTCCGTCACGTACGAGAGCTTCAATTTGTGCCCCGAGCCCTTCGCGAGGCCGATGCGCATGTCGATGAGGCCCGTCAGCGAGGTGGGAGGCTTGGTGGGATACGTGATCGGGGCCGGCGCGCCGGTCTGGGCATCGACGACGGTGAGCGACTTCAAGAAGTCGTCAACCTTGTCGGCCGGCACCTGAAGGTTCAAGTGGTCCTCCTTCACGTCGGCCGTGCGTTCGAAGTACGCGACGCCGTTGCGATAAACGACGACGCGACCGAGCGTCGTGTCGTTCGGCGTGTGGACGTACGAGGTCGCGGACGCGCCGCAGCCGGTCAAAAAGACGACAAAGGGGAGGACGGTGAGTTTGCGCATGCGCTTTGTACGCACGCGACACGCAAAGGATTTGGAGTCATTTGCACGATTCACGCCGTATCGTCGGCGGAGCGCTTCTTCGCCTTCGGTCGCGGCACGGGAGGTGGTGCCTTCTTCTTGACGTTGATCGCGCGCGCTTCGATCGTCGCCGCGGCGGAGAGCGTCGCGTCCATCACGCGCACGTGTAGCTCGTCTGCATCGAGAGCCACGCGAGATCGACCTCGCGCTTCACGACGCGCAGCGCGAGCTTCTCGCCGAGCCGCGCCGCGAGGTTCGTCATCCGCTTGCGCGTCTTCGAGCGCGCCTCCGCCGACGCATAGCCCAGGACGACGAGCGGCCTCATGCGCCGCCCAGACTAAATCACTCGAGCGCGACGTCGACCGCTTTCGCGCCGAGCACGCGCACGATCTCGTTCGGGTCGATGCACACGAGAAATCCTCGCCGCCCGCCGTTGATGTAGATGCGATCGAGGGACAAAATGCTCCGCTCGACGAAGACGGGCATCGCCTTTCTGAGACCGAATGGAGACGTCCCGCCGACTTGGTAGCCGCTATGCCGCTCCGCGACGTCCGGCTTGCACGGCTCGACCTTCTTCTTCGAAGCCTGCCGCGCGAGGTTCTTCGTCGAGACCTCTCGATCGCCGTGCATGAGAACGATCAGCGGCTTCTTCGCTTCGTCTTCCATCACGAGCGTCTTCACGACGTGATGCTCGTTCACCCCGAGCGCCTCGCTCGACGCCTTCGTCCCTCCGCGCTCGACATACGCATACGCATGCTCGGTAAACGCGACGCCATGCTTCTTGAGGAACGCGGTCGCGGGAGTTTCGGACATCAGAAGCTCAACAGCAGATTCGTAGGCATCGAGCCACGAATGATGAGCGCGATGCCAGCGATCAACATCGCGGTCGAAAAGAACCCAAGCGTAAAGTACGCCGTCCCGCAGAACGCTTGGTTACTAGGACCTAAGAGCGTCGGCGGGCCGGCTGCACATTGGGTCGCCGCTCCAGCGATCGCGATCGGCAACCCAATCGTTCCGAGCACGCCGAGCGCTCCACCGGTCCCGATGAGATCGGGGTCAGGCCCTTTGTGCACGACGCCGCGACCGCGCACGTCCTGATCGCCTTCCATGTATTCGATACGCAGATGGATGACGTCATCGCGCGCGATCTTCATTTTGACGTTGCGCCGTGTGACCAATGCGGAGCCATCGTCGATGAGCGCTCCCGTCCCCGCGACGAGCACCGTGCCGTCGGGATGTCGCACGCCCAAGACCGTCACGCGATCGTGATAACGATTGGAGAGCTCTCCCGCTTGGTTTGGTGAAACGTCCATGACGCGGAGCGGACGTGGCGACGCGCACGACGCGAGCATGACCAAGCTCAGCGCGCCGGCGCGCATGCTCAATGATGGGGCGCGGGTGGGAGCTTTTCCAGTTGTTCGCGCTGCTCGACGAGGTTCCACGTCGGGGTGGCGTAGACGTCGTCGAAGAGGGACGAGCGCGGCGGAGGCGGGAGCTCCTCGACGGCTTTGATCGCGGGCGAGATCTCTTCGGTGAGCTCTCTCTCGAGAGCGGCGTCGCGGGCGTCGTCCATCAAGCCGCGCGAGACGAGGTGCTTGCGGAGGCGATCGAGCGGGTCCTTCTTCTTCCAGACCTCGACCTCTTCGTCGGTGCGGTAGCGCGTCGGGTCGTCGCTCGAGGAGTGCGCGCCGATGCGGTACGTGACCGACTCGATGAACATCGGGCCTTTGCCGCTGCGCGCGTGGGCGAAGGCGTCGCCGAGGACCTTGCATAGTGCAAGCAAATCGTTGCCGTCGACGCGCACGCTCGGGACGCCGTACGCGCGCCCTTTGATCGCGATCGTCTGCGAAGCCGTCTGGCGCGACGTGGGGACGCTGATCGACCAATGGTTGTTCTGGCAGACCATGACGCACGGGACGTGGAAGACGGCGGCGAAGTTCATCGCGTTGTGGAAGTCGGGCTGGCTCGTCGCGCCGTCGCCGCAGAAGCCGACGGCGATCGACTTCTTCTTCTTCATCTTCATCGCCCACGCGCAGCCGACGGCTTGCGGGATCTGCGGGCCGATGCACGACGACCACGAGACCTGATTCACCGCGCGCCCCGATTGGTGGCTCGGCATCTGCCGGCCCTTGAGCACGTCGCCCGAGTTGCCGAAGATCTGCGCGACGAATTGATGGAGCGGAAAGCCGCGCGCGAGCATGACGGCTTGCTCGCGGAGCGCGGGGAAGACCCAGTCGTCCTTGTCGAGCACGAGCCCCGTCGCGATCGGCGTGGCTTCTTGTCCGTGCGCGGCGCCGTAGAAACCGACGCGACCTTGTCGCTGGAGCATCAGCATGCGCGCGTCGAGCAAACGCAGCCGACGCATCTCGCGATACCCGCGCAAGACGACGTCGTCGGGCAGGCGCGGATCCGTCTCGGGATCCGCGCTGCCGTCGTCCCGAAGGACGCGGTAGAGACCTGTGTCGAGATGTTCGGTGGTCACTTACCGCAGATGCCGAGCCACGTCGGGAGCGTGCCGCTCCAGTTGATCGGTTTGCACGACTCGCCCGTCGGGCAGCCGCCCTTGCCGGCGCCGGCCGACGTGATGCCTGCGTCGAACGGACCGGGCGGCACGTAGCAGTTCCACTGGCAGAGGAAGCCGGAGCCGCCGTCGAGGTTGCCGTAGCAGCCCATGCCGTCTTTGCAGTCGTTCGCGTACTGGCACGTCGCCTTCTCCGGCAAGCCGCCGTCGGGCGAGGCGTAGTCGCTGCACGACGAAGTGCCGTTCGAGTCCTTCACGAGGCACGTCTGCGAAGAGCCGCACGGCTGGATGCCGAACGGCGTGCACGACGTCGCGTACGTGCAGACCGAGTACGCCGGATCGTTTCCGTTCACCGTGACGGTGAGGTCGCAGTGGCCGGCGTTGTTCTCCGGGTGCGACTGGCCGCACACGCTGTCGTCGCCGAGGCAGCAGTGCTTCGAGCAGCGCGCCGCGATGCACTCGAGGCCCGCGACGCACGGGTTGCTGTTGCCCGACTGCGTGCACGCGTAGCCTTCCTTGATCGAGCCGGTCGAGTTCGTGATGCACTCGAGGTCGTAGCCGCCGTCGGAGAGCTTCACGACGCCGCACTCTTTTCCGGCGCCGCAGTTCTGCGCGACGATGTCACAGCTTCCACCGAGGCCGGCCTCGCACGAACCGCCGCCGCCGTCGCCGCCGCCGCCGTCGGGCTTCGCGCCGTCCTGGCCGGAGTCGTTGCCGGTCGTCGAGTCGCCGCTGCCGTCGACGCCGCCGTCGAAGTTCGGTTTGTTGGGACCGCACGCGACCCCGAGCAAGCCGCCCGCAAAAAGCGTCGCCGTTCCGATGAGCAACCAACCGCGCCGGTGAAGCAAGTTCATGCCTTCAGACTAGCATCAAGGGCCGCACATGTAAGTGACGATCCGCGTGAGCCAATCGACCTGTTGGGACGTGGAATCGGTGATCGCGGTGTTGGGGAAACAGCTCGCGACGTCGCCCGAGATCGCCGCGTCCGCATCGTTGATCGGACTGCACGGACCGCTCGGATCGTTGACGATGTCCGCGTACGGTTTGCAATACTCGGGAGAGCTCGGCGGCGGGCTCGTGGACTCGAGCTCGCACGAAGCAAAGTCGCTCCCCGTACACGCGCTGCAGACGATCTCCTCGCACTGGTAGAGGCGGTGCAGAGCGTTGCCGCACTCGAACGTGCCGAGCGCGTCGTTCACACAACCTTCGACGTTCATGAACGCGGTCGAGCCGTTGAAGACGATGACGCCCCACACGGCCGTGCCTCCGTCGACGGCGAACGGCGTCTCGATGCACTTGCCGCACGCTTCGGCCGTCCCCCCCGGCTTGAACTCCGTGCACAGGTCCGTCTGCTTCGCGCCCTGGCACTGCGCGTAGTCGGCGATCTGCTGGGCGTTGCACGCGTTCTGATGCGGCGGGTGCGTGGCCTCCATGTCCTCGATCGGGCTCGCGTCGGGCGCAGCGTCGAACGCGGGGCCGGCGTCGGGCTGACACGCGAGCGGGCCGTCCGGAATCGTCGCCGCGTCGGTGCCGGCGTCGGACGCGCCCGTCGACGGACACGCCGCGAGGAGCGGCAACAAGAGCACGAAGCTCTTCAGGGCCCGCACATGTACCCGACGATGCGCGTCAGCCAGTCGACGTCGCGCTGAGTGGGATCGCTGATCGAATCGTCCGGAAAGCACGCGGACGCCGCGGCGGGTGCCGCGTCTCCGAGGAGCGCGCTGCAAGGACCCGTGCTCGATTGCACGGCCTGATCATACGACTTGCAGCCGCCGGAGACTGCATCATCGATGCACGACTCCGCGTCGTCGCCCGAGCACGCCGCGCACGCTTCTTCCTGGCAGCCGTACGAAGAGTGCAGGAGATCGCCGCACGAGCCCGTGCCGCCGTTCTCTTTTTCCTTCGGGACTTGCGAGAGCGCGTCGTCGACGCAGCCTTCGACGTTGATCGTCCCCGACGTCGTGCCTTTGAAGACGATGACGCCCCAGCGTTGATCGCTCGCTTGCGTCTCGATGCACTGCCGGCACGCCTGGCCGCTCTGCCCGTCTGCGAACTGCTTGCAGAGCGAGGTGTTCTTCGCGGCCTGGCACTGCGCGTAGTCGCTCGTCTGCTGCGACGTGCACTTGTTCTGATGCGGCGCATTCGGCGGAACGAACACGGACGGCTGGAAGCCCGTGACGTCGACCGGACCGCACACGCCACCGGGCGAGTCGATAGCGGCGTCGTCCTCGACGTGGACGTCCGCGCGCGCGTCGGCGCCGGAGTCTGGGGATTTGTCTCCGCTGCTGCTGCAGGCGGCGATTCCAACGAGCGCGAGCACGCGCCACTTCAAAGCTAATTTCCCGAAGAAGAAGAAGGTGCAACCGGAGCGCCAGACCCGATGGCGTTCGGCGGAGCGATGACTCCGAGCGATCGCGCTTGGCCGGGCCGAGCCCGCGGAATCGGCCGAGGCGCGCCCAGAACGGGACCCGCCTCGACCGCTTCTACGGATTGCTGTTCATTCTGCGATTCGTCCCCCGCGCAGCTCGAATGGCAAGCGCAGAGGACGAGCAGCAAGATCGCGAGTAGGACGTTCTTGCTGCTCACGTTCGAATCACGGGCCGCAGAAGTACGCCGCCATGTTCAGGACTTCCTGCTCCGAGAAGCCCGTGTTCGGGTCGGAGGCGAAGCAGACCTGAACGGCCGCCGGGATGGTGTCGCCCTGGAGCGAGCTGCACTGCGACGCGCTGTCGAACGCGTCCGAGTAGCTCTTGCACTCGTTGGCGAGCGCCGACTGGTCGCACGTCGAGAACGACGCCGGGTCCGAGCCGCCGTCCGCCGCGATGTTGCATGCCGAGCACGCGTAGTCCTGGCACTCGTAGCTCGCGTTGAGGAGGTCGCCGCACGAGCCGTTCGTGCCGTTCTCCGTCGAGACCTGGTTGAGGGCGAGGTCGAGGCAGCCCGGGACGTTGAGCGAGCAGCCCGCGGTGCTGCACACGAGCGGACCCCACTGGGCCGACGTGTCTTGCGTGACGACGCACGCATCGCAGGTCGCGTTCGCCTGGCGCCACGCCGTGCAGCCCGACTGCGTCGACGTGTCCGAGAGACACGCCGTGTCGAAGTCCGTCAGCTGCTGCTGGGTGCACTTGCCGGCCTTCGGGCCGAAGGGCTTCGCCTGCGGATTCACCGAGAACCCGGTCACGTCACACACCTCGCACGAGAGACCCGACTGGCACGTGTTGCCGCCGTCGCCCGTGACGACCTTGTCGGCCTTCGCGTCCGAAAGCTTCACGTCCGTACCACCGTCACCCGGCTTGCCGCCGCTGCTGCAGCCGCCGACCGAGAAAGCCGCGCCAACCATCAGCACGCTCGAAACCACCATCGCGCTCTTGAACCACTGCATGATCCGCCTCCTAAAAATCGCGGACGCTGTTTAAGAAAGCCCGCGACGGTACCGTGACGTTTTTTTGACGTTCTGCAAACCCACCGCGCTTGATGCGGTTTTCCCCCCGAAGGCGCGGCAGTATACGAAGGGGTCCTACCTCGTCAACCGAAACGTGCGACATGAAGGCGCGCTTTGCGTGCTGGATGCAAAACTACGAACGCACCGGATTTTCCGGGTGATTTGTGCGCGTCGCGCGGACCAAGAGCACGACGAGAACGATCAGCAGAAGGCACTCCGTCTTCCCGCAGCGCTCGCTCCACGTGTGGATGATCTCGAGCTTCTCTCCGAGCGGACCGAGCCCACGGATGGCGCCGTTCTGATGAAGCGCGATGATGGCGGGTGAGAGCCACGCGCCCTGGATGACGGCGAGCGCGCCCGCGACGGCGATGATCGCGAGCCGGACGAGATCGATCGTGTCGACTTTCTTGTCGTCGATGCCGTCGGAGCGATCGATGCGGAAGCGGACGACCTCGCAGACGGCGACGATCGCGGCGCACGTCATCGCGAGCTTGTCGAACCTCGTGAAGACGAGCGTCATCGCGTCGGCGCTCGAAGGCGCAGGGACTTCGCGAAAGACGGTGGGCGCGACGATCGCCCCGAGGACGAGGATGCCGCCGAGCCAGACGCCCGTCGCGAGGAAGGCGAGCGCCTGAACGGCGAGACGAATCGCGGCGCTGTTCACAGCGCCATCCGAACGCCGTGATGCGGATCGCGCGTGCCGATCTCGAGCGCGGCCGCGCGTGAGCTGACCGTGATCGGAAGACCGCCGCGAGGCTCGAGAGACAAACGCGCCGAGGCGAGCTTGCTGTTGAGACAGTAGGTCATCGTGCCGTCCGGATTTTCGTAGTGCAGGCCCACCATGTCCTCGGTCTCGGCGAAGAGCTCGCCGCTCACGGAGAGCGTGGGGCCGTGCGCGGAAAATCTCCAGCGGCGAAATGTCATCGAGCCTTTGTTTCGCGCGAGCTCGCTCACGTGGTTGAGGGCGTGCGTCTCCCCGTTCAAGCGGACGACGAGGACGGTGGTCGTCGGGATGAGCACCGGCCCGACGCGGACGCGGCCGCTCGTGCCTTCGAAGACGAGGTCGACGTCCTCGTCCCACACGTTGCAGTGCCCCCAAGCGTACGCGAAGGCGTGTCCCCGACCCCAGTTGTGCCCGAGGAGACCGCGCCAGCCGTCGATCTTCCACGTGCGATCGCCGACGCGCACCTCGCCCGCCGCCCGGAGGTTCGGCATCGGCGACATGAGCTTGCTCGAAGGAAATCGGCCTTCGTAGAAGCGCGGCATGTAGTGGAAAAGCGGCGGCGAGCGGTCTTCGATCGCGAGGTCGAACGAGAGGCCTTCGTGTTTGCCCACCACGCGTGACGAGCTCATCGTCAGGCCGGTCGCGGCCTCGGAGCGACCGTCGATGACGGGCAGCTCGAGATCGATCGCGTCCTTCGAGAAGCGCGCTCTCGAAAACGGGATCGTCGCTTTGCGTGCGACGGGCGGTTTTCCGCGCTCGAACGCGATCGCCCAGCTCTCGGCGACGGGCTCGCCCACCATCGGGCTCCGCGCGAGAATCGTGGCCTTCACCCAGAGCGCGCGCTGCCCATGCCGATCGTTGATCTTGAGGAAATAGCTCTCGACGTGGCCGCTTCCCGCAGGATCGAAGCGAAGGCCGTCGTAATTCATCGTCTCGTCGCTCCGGAGGCGCGAGGGCTCATACGAGGTGCGCTCGAGACGCCGCGACGGCGGCGGCTTCGCGTTTCTTTTCGTTCTTCGAGGACAGGTCTTTGCGGATGCGCGCGACCGCGCCTTCGTGGCCCATGCTGGCGAGCGCGATGAGCGCGTGGAAGCTGCACGTGTCGCGGACGTGGCGCGCGATGCCGAAGGCGCGCTTCTCGAGATCGGGGATGAGATCGCGCATGCCGAGCGTGCCGACGAGCTCGACGGCCTCGCGCTCGTCCTCGCGCTGGACGGGGATCTCGGCGCGCACGACTCTTCGAAGGAGCGGCTTGCCGCGATCGTCGCCGGCATGGCCGAGGAAGATCGCAGCGGCGACCGCGACGTCGCGCTCGTCGTCGTCGAGCAGGGCGACCGCGCGGAGGCGGAGACGCTCGGGCGCGGGCTTGCTCGAGTGCGTCTCATCGTCGGGCGCTCCGCCCCCGAGCTCCCCGGAATTTCTCGGAACACTGCGCGGAACGCAGTGTTCCTCGGCGAGGCGCATCGAGATGTAGCGAATGTTGAAGTCGTCGTCGGAGCTCGCGCGCAAGAGCACCTTCGTGCGGAGCTCTTCGTCGATCTCGAGGCGCGCGAGCGCGATGACGGCCTGGTAACGCATCGACGCGCGCTCGTCCTCGGCGGCGCGAACGAGGCGCGGGACGGCGCGCTCGTCGCCGATTTCGCCGAGCGCGGTGATGGCGAGCTGGCGGACCTCGTCGTCGTCGTCTTCGAGCGCGGCGACGAGAGCGTCCGTGTGCGTATGACCGCCGTCGCCGTCGGCGAGCGCGATCGCCGCGCGGGCGCGCACCTTGGGCTCGGGGTCTTTCAACGCCTTGGCGACGAGCTCGAGGGCCTTCGTGCGCGTCTCCGGATCCCGTGTGTGCGCGACGAGATCGCTCACCGCCGACGCGCGCACGTCCGATTTCTCGGAGGCGACGTCGCGCTCGCACGCCGCGAACGTGCGCGGCAACTGCGACGGGAGCCAGTAGTTCGTGCTCATGGAGCTTGGGCGAACCTTACTCGATGGCGCGGCCTGCGGCGATGACCGACGCCGACGTCGCGACGATCGCGAGCGCGGCCACGATCATCACGTGGGGCGCGAAGAGCATGCACGCGACGCCCTGCTCGAGCGCCGATCCGAGAGACACGCCGCCGCGCGGGCCGAGGCCGACGAACGAGAGCGCGGCCTCGCTGACGACGATCGCCCCGGCCGTCGCGCCGAGCTGGACCGCGAGGACGCCGATCGAGTTGGGAAGGAGATGTCGCCGGACGAGCGCCGGACCACGGACGCCGAGGGCGCGCGCCGCATCGACGAACGACGCGCTCCGCAAGACGCGCGTCTGCGCGAGCGCGAGCCGAGCGAAAGGCGCCCACGCCGTCAGCGAGAAGACGAACGCGAGGTGGACGCGGCTCGGCGACCGCACCGCCGACAGGACCGCGAGCGCGAGGAGAAACGACGGCATCGCCTGGACGAGGTCGCACGCGCGATCGACGGCCCGCTCGAAGCGACCGCGCACGATGGCCGCCGCCGCGCCGAGCGGGCCGCCGATGACGAGGCCGACGATCGCGACGATGGCCGCGAGCGCGGCGCCACGGAGCACCGCGTGCGAGACGAGCGCGAGGAGATCGACGCCGGCTTCGCCACAACCGAACGGGTGCGACGCTTGCGGAGCGCAAAACGAGAGCGCCGGCTCGAGCCGCTCCGGATCGCGCGAGACGGCGAAGATCGCGCACGCGCCGACGACGACGGCGACGGGGACGACGTTCCGCGCCTTCACGCTCTCACCCGAGGATCGAACGCGGCGTGCGCCGCAGCCGCGATCGCCTGCACCACGACGAAGAGCGCACCCGCCGCGACGATCGCGGCCTCGAGCACCGGCATGTCGCGCGCGGCGTACGCCTCGAGGATCAGCGTGCCGAGGCCGGGCCGCTCGAAGAGGCGCTCGAGCACGACCGCTCCGCCGAGGAGCGCGCCGAGCTGCGAGGCGACGACCGCGAGGATCGGCCCGAGCGACGGCGGGAGGGCATGATACAGCCACGTCCGCGCGGGGCTCGCCCCCTTCGCGCGCGCGACGGAGAGAAACTGCGCGTGCGCAACGTCCTCGAGCGCCGCACGTCCGACGCGCGCGACGTGCGCCGCGAGCGGGAGCGCGAGGAGGCTCGACGCGAGCATCAACCCCGACAAGCCCGCCTCCGGATCGCCGGGCAGCGGCGCCACGCGAAGGCGAACCGCGAGCGCGTACGTGACGAGCGGCGCGAACGACAGGAGCGGCGTCGATGCGATCGCGACCGAGGCGCGCTCGACCCAGACGCGCCGCTCGCCGAGGAACGGTCCAGCCGCGAGCACGGCCGCGAGCGTTCCGCCGATCGACGCGAGGACGACGGACGTCGCCGCGAGCGCGCTCGTCGGCCCGAGCGCCCGCGTCACGAGCACGGCCGCCCCCTGCCCCGGATGCCGCAGCGACGGCCCGAGGTCGAGCGTGAAGAGCCCCTTCAAGAAGCGTGCATATTGCACATACATCGGCTGGTCGAGCCCGAGCTCCGCCCGCAGCGCCGACAGATCCGCGGCCGAAGCCTGATCCCCGAGGAGCAGGCGCGCCGGATCTCCCGGCAGGAGGCGGAGCGCGAAGAAGACGAGCGTCGCCATCACCAGCACGACGAACGCGGCTTCGAGCGTCCGCGAAAGCGCCGCGCGAAGCGCCCTCATCGCGTCGCTCCGGAGCCGCGAGGGCTCATCAATCCGTGGAAGCGTCGGAAGCGTCGGCGGCGTCGGGCGTGGACGAATCGGACGCGTCGAGCGTGCTCGTCCCGCCGTCACCCTGGAAGCCGAGCGCTGCGTCGAAGGCCTGCGCGTCCGGACCGGCGACGCTGCAGACGGGCGCCTCCGAGTCGTTCGCCGCGTCCGCGACGTTGTACGTCGTCAGCGGGAGGCAGATCTTCTCGGTCTGGTCGTTGTCGAGGACGAGCACGCCGTACTTTTTGGGCTCGATGCACGCGTAGCCCTCGCCGAGGCGGCAATCGCTGTCCTCGTTGCACGTCTTGACGCAAAGCTGCCGGCTGAGACGCGATGGGGCGTGCCTGTCGTCGTAGTCGCAGCCAAAGATCGAGGCGTTCGTCTCGACGCAGCCCGACCCGCCCGGGCAACGGTTCGGCTGGCAATTGAAGATGGTGCAGTAGCCGTTCGGCTGCGACGTGTCGCAGAGCCGGTCCCCCGTTGCCGAGCAATCCGTGGACTGCAGGCAGTGGTCGCCGATCGACGGCTGGCACCCGAGGACGAAAAAGAGAAGGGCGACGCGAAGCTGCATACGCGGCATGAGCCTTTAGCAGATTGACAGAAGAGCGTCGCGCCCCTAATTTTCGCCCGGTTTTTCAATGACGACTTACATCACCTCCGATTGCATCAACTGCGGCGCGTGCGAGCCGGAGTGTCCGAACGAAGCCATCAGCGAGGGCGACGAGATCTACGTCATCGACCCCGAGCTGTGCACCGAGTGCGTCGGCTTCTACGATCACGAGGCGTGTCAGGCCGTCTGCCCCGTCGAGTGCTGCTTGCCCGATCCGAATCACCGCGAAGAAGAGACGGCTCTCCTCGAGCGCGCGCTCAAGCTGCACCCCGAGGACGAAGAGCTGAAGAAGAAAGCTTCGGCGAACGACTACCCGTCGCGCTTCCGCAAGTGAGATGAAGGCGCTCGTCTACGCGAGCGCTCTATTTCTCGTCGGCTGCGGTGGAGCGACGCCGCTGCTTCATCCGGCGCACGTGCTCGCGCCCGGAGAGATCCGCGCGGAGGCGGGCATCGCTGCGCGCGCGGTCGTCGGCAATCTCGGCGACTCGCTCAAGGGCGCGACGAACGAAGCCGCGAACGACAAAGCGCTCGGACAAGACCCGTGCGCGACCGGATGCAGCACCACGTACGCCCAAGGCGCGCTCGTCGCCGCGGCGATGGCGCCCGATCTCTCTCCCGTCGCGGGCGCGCGCGTCGGTGTGGGCGCGGAGTTCGAAGGCGGCATCATGTACACGGGTCGAGGCGCGCGCATCGATCTGCGCCGCGCGTTCGCGCTCGGCAAACGTCCGACGGCGTGGGCGCTCTCCGTAGGCCTCGGCGTCGACTTCGCGTTCGAGGGACGAAACAACAACAACGGTCTGCCCGACGTCGACAACGCGAACCTCTTCGGCGTCGGCGGCGATCTCCCCGTTCTCCTCGGTTGGAAGAGCGCCGCGAATTTGTATTACGTGTGGCTCGGCGCGCGCTTCGGCTACGAGCACGACACGATCCAGCCGCGCAACAGCGAGGCCGTTCCGCCCGGCGGCCAGAGCACCGGGCCGCAGCTCGCGGGCGATCGCATCGCCGTCGGCGGTCTCGTCGGGTTGGCGATCGGCTTCCGTCACGTCCACGTCGCGCTCGAGCTCGAGGCCGACTACGCCGCCGTGTGGGGCACGTTCGGCGGGACGACCGGACGCGTCGACGGCCTGTCTCTCACGCCGGCGACGGCGTTGTGGTTGGACTTCTGAAGAGCGCGCACGCGGCGGCTGCCGCGCGTTCGTGGTTTTCGCGCCACTGATCACGACCGTGCGAGCCGACGACGTTGGCGACGCCGAAGACGGCCGAGAACTTCACGCCTGCATGCTCGCACGCGCGCGCGACCGCGAAGGCTTCGAGGTGCTCGACGTGCGCGCCGGTGCTCTTCTCGAGAAGGATCGCGACGTCGTCGTCGGTCGTGATCGAGAGCGTCGTCGCGACGACCACGCGTCGCGCCGTCGCGATGGGCGCCGCGATGACGGACGCGGGCATCGCGTCGACGATCGCGCCGGACGAGGACGCGACGAGGACACGTTCGGCCGTGACGACGTCGCCGATCTCGAGGCCCGCGGACGGATACGCGCCGACCGTCCCGATCAAGACGACGTGACGCGGAGCTCGCTCGGCGATGATCGCGGCGGCGCCGAGCGAAGCCTCGACGAGCCCCACGCCGACGGTCGCCCGGTCGGCGGTCGGATCGAGCCCGGCGATCTCCGGTGGAAATGCGGCAAGAAATAGAGGGCGTTGCACGTAGATCCTCGGGCAGCCTTGCGACTTTTGGCTCAGCCAGCTACCCTTTAATACACACATGGTGCGCTCTGCGTTCCTCACTCTCGCTTTGTTCGCTGCGACCGGATGTTCGGCCGTCGTGAGCGGGTCGCCCGAAGAGGCCGACGCGCAGAGCACGAGCGTCACCGGCGTCGTCGTCGTCGATCGCACGGTCTCGGGTGAAGAAGCCGCGCGCGGTGAAGCGTCTGCGCGCTTCGTCCGCCTTCGCGGCGCCATCGACGACGGGGCTTTGCGTCTCGTCGGCGCGGGTCTCGACCTTCCGGCCCTCGGCGAGTGCGCGATCGTTCGCGACCAGACGTCGACGCGCGCCGTGGAGCTCCTCGACGTCGGCGCGATTTCGCTGGAGTCCGCAAGCCAGCGCATCGCGCTCTCGCAGCGCCAGGTCCCGGACGTCGTCGACCTCGTCTCCGGCAGCGTGTATTCTGCACGTATCGACGAGGCCACGGTCCCGAGCAGCGCGGACGTCGCCGTCATGGTCTCCGGCAGCGCCGACGTGCCCGCGTTCTCCGTCCGCGCGCGGACGCCCGAGGCGCCGTCGAACGTTCGCGTCACGATGGGCGCGTCCAGCGTGGCGCTCGATTGGGTCCCCGCGCACGACGCCATCTACGTCGACGTCTCCTCACCGTTCGGGGGCTCGCGCTGCAGCTTCGCGGACGACGGGCACGCGTCGATCCCCGCCACGTTCTTCGGTGACGAAGGCGTCGTCACGATTCACCGCGTCCGCCGCGAGAAGCTCTCCATCCCGAATCTGGACGGCGGCGAGCTCCGCTTCGACTTCGCGCGCGTCGTCTCGTATCGGCGCTGATGCGGTCTCCGTCGCTGCTGCTCGCGGCGATCGCGATCGCGCTGCCGTGCTTCGCGCAGAATCACAACGCACGCGCGGTCGCGCGCCCGACGTACGTCACGTCCGTACGGTCGTGGCACACGCCCGTGCCGGATCGCACGGCGCCGGTCGACGACAGCGGGCGGACCAAGCTCGCGCTCGTCGCGCTCAACACGCAAGAGCGCGTGGAGCTGCCCGCGCTCTCGGCGAGCGGAGGCTTCGCGACGCGTGAT
>JADMIO011826980.1_pt1 | contig 67577 bp, 58 predicted proteins | sample 8958161 | NCBI WGS metagenome assembly JADMIO01 (sample SAMN16585339, study PRJNA669376) | soil metagenome | isolation source: Crop rotation soil | place: USA: Cullars Rotation, Alabama | collected 2011 | reverse complement strand
GGCCGCGACTTCAAGTCACGTGAATTCCAAGCTTCGGATCCCACTGTGCTGGAAAGCCTGTGGCGCATAATTCCTTAACAGCCTTCCACGCCGACTGCCGTGAGACGAAAAACCGCCCAGCGACAATGATTGGGTTTCCCCCAATCCAGAGGACGATCTTTCGCTTCGGATTGCTTCCAGATAACGAGATCCAATAGTCTCTATCTGGCTCGATATATTCAAGATAGAAACCATGTGCTGAGTTAAACGCGAGGAGCAGTTGTGCTCCAGAGGAATGTTTCAGCCAACCCTGGCCACTTCCGCTGGACCAGAAATCATCCCCCTGATCCATGACCAAACCACGCAACCAATTAAGTTTCGGACCTACCACCTCAGATCCATCTTCCGGGACAACAAAAACAACCTTGGTCATATACTTCCCCCTCACCGCCCAACGATGTGAGCTAAGCCGCGTTTAGTCCGATTTGTTAGGCCCGAGAACGGCGCCGCCGGCTGCGGCGCATGTTAGTCCGTCCGCTCGAGAAAACCAGCGATCACAGCATCCAGTTCTTGAAGAGTTTGACTCAAATATGATTGATCGAAATTCATTTGGAATATCAGCTTATTGCCGACGCCCGCTATATCCACCGCTTCACCGTCAACTGTTACGTGGCCCAACTTGTCGACGCTGAGCTTAAGGTTCAATTGTCCCTCCAACGTTTCGAATACCGCATTTCCCTTTAGATCGTTATGAAGAATACGCAGACCATCTCTGAATCTCACGAAATCGCTTGTGAGAAAATTCGCCTCGATGTTCCCCGAAAAACCTCCGACAAAGACAGAGACATGAGCTTTTACCCAGTTATAACCGCCATCGTTTGTGGGCTTTGATGTGACTTCGACGGCCACTCTTTCACGCTCGCTGCCTCCCAATGACCACATTTTCATAGATCTCCTAGGCGGGCTAACGACCAAGATCACGCGTGCGACGATTCCTTTCGTTCGGCCAATACAAATTCATTTTTGCACGCGCGTCGCGTGAAGCGCTTTGTTGGGCTTTCCCTTTAGCGCTTTCCATTCATCACTCGAAAATACGGGTTTCCCGTACAAAATCGGAATTGCATCTTGCTTCATCTCATGCCGCCTCAACGCCAATGTGATTGACGCTTGCTCCTTCACGCCCTTCAAACACAATTTCCTGCGAGCATCCTGACTTTAACGATGGCGGACAGCCATACTTTTGACCGCGTCCAGATAACGACGCTCGCAAACCCATAATCTTCCAACATCCCAAAAAGATAATAATTCGACTTGATTCCTTTCTGCAATTCGTCAAGTGGAAGAGCCGGAAGCTTCCACCCTCAACGATTCCCTTTCCTCCCAAGAAAGAATCGATACCGTCCAGATTGACCAGATTGTAATTCTTCTTATTCATCTCCTCATAGAGACAGACTCGGACCTGGTTCGGCGCGTTAATGTCGTTCGTTTCATTGTCAAACGGAAGGAGCGCGATACGAGGAGGAGGGAATATACGAGCGCAGCAGGATAACCCTAGCGCAATAAAAGAGAGCAAGAGTTTTCCAGAGAGATTTTTAATCACATTAAATTCTTCTTTCCTTACACGCGACGGCGAGCGAGGCTCTTTCCCCCGACATTACATTCCTCTCTTTGACCGGACAAATGGTTTTGGAAGTTTAGGAGAATGGGAAACGATGTCGCATGTAGCGATTTGCCCCCTCTTCTCTGAGGGGCGCCGAAGATCGCACGATTGAATCATTGGACTTTCTTTGTCACGCTGAGGCGATGAAAGGAAACACGTCCACCAAAGTGCCATGAAGAAAAAAGAAAAACGTTTTCTTACAAAGGTTCAATCCAACTATGTCTCTGGAACTGTATTTATTGCCAGTCCTGTGCCAGCCAACGTTGATCTTTGGGTGAAGGAACTGGCCGATTCGACATTGGACGATACGCTGGTTTTCGGTATCGAGATGTTTGGGGATGCCGCCGTTGATAAACTCACCGACATTCTGCGGACGTCCATACCGAAGGGACAAGAAAGTTCGCAGAACGAAACTCTCCGTTACCGCGCCGCCGCGGCGCTTGGCTTTTCCTCTGTGCCGCCAGGACGTGTCACCGCCACCCTTTTGGGATGTCTCGCGGATCGCAATGAATTGGTTCGCCTCGCGGCGTCCGTGGCGTTGGTTCGATTGCGCCCGAAGTTAAAGGAAGACTTTTTGGATCTGATAAAAAGGGCGCTTTTTGCGGAACAGGTCGCGCGCGTTCGTTCCGAACTGGCCAAGATTTTTATTGTTGGAAAGGGCTCTCGCACAGAGAACTGGGTAAAGGTGGTGCAATCCTTTGTTACGGACTATCAGGCGGAGGTGAGAGACGCCGCGTTGCAGGCGCTGGCGCAAGCCTCTGACGACTCAAAGACATACGCCGTCGTCGAAAAAGCCTTTAAGCGTGACAATCCCAACCGGATAACGGCGTTAAAAACTCTCGCCCTTCTCAACCCAAAGAAAGCTCTTTCGCATCTGTTGCCCATCATTCAAGAGGGATTCTGTGTTGAAAATTTTGTGTCACCGGATGCTTTTGATGCCGCGAATATCGTGCGTGGGCTAAAAGAGGGGAGAGGCCATATCCTGGAGGCGCTTTGTGATGTCTATGACAAGTCCCCGCATCGTTATCTCGCCGGCGTTATTGAAGACATACAGCGCAACAAGATGTTTCGTGTCCATCCCGACACCTCGTCCTCCTTAAAAACGGCGCCCCATGAGGACCTGTTAACGAAAAAATTGCCCGACTTTCCGCCCGACCTGGCGGACAAGAAGGCTTGGGACATCATGCTGGCGTGGTCGCAGGCGATTTGGGCGACAGGCACGGAGGCGCGGCGCCGTTATCTTGCCGCGGTGTGTCGCCTGGTCCTTCCGTTATGGGAGTCTGATTGGCCAAACGAGATGGAGGCCAGAGGCATCGTCCATTTCGTTGAAGGAAAAAAGATCCTCTCTCCGACGGATACGCCACCAGATACGTGGCTAACGCCCACTCTCTGGTGCACGCCTCGCACGGCCGCGGCCGGATGGGCATTGAAATGCGCCGGACGATTTCGTCCCAGTGAGACCCGCGCGAAAGAGGGAATTGATTTTGATTCTCTTCGGCGATTGGCGCTGCCGGATGTTGTGTCGAAATACGTTTCCCATCCCTTAACGTCCAACCTCTGGTGCGCTGCCGCGGCGTTACGCACCCTCCCGTTTTCCAGAAGCCTATGGACCTATGAAATCGAAGAGCAAGCCACGCAGCCTCCGTTGGCCGTGGTCTTAGCTGATATCCGGGATGCCATCAAACGTGAGCTTCATCCCTGGATGGCCGGCACAAACAAAGGCTCTTGATCCTAGGCATCCTTTTGGATTAAGCGCTGCGGCTTCAGCGATTTGTTGGGCCGACATACCGGGTTGCACTATGCTTTTCATGTAAGGGTAATAAGCTGTGTTAGGATCGTTTTCCAGATCTTGTACGTTTCAAGTGGCGTACCAAAGCGCCTTAAGACAGGCATAATTTCAGGGGGGCTAATGGGCCTTTCAAACAGAGGAGGGAATTTTCCTGTCTTTTCGAGGAAGCGGCGAAAGGTCCAATACACGACTTTGGCGTGGGAAACGACATTAGAACCAGTCCCGAAGATTTTGCCATGTCGAAATGAGCTTGAACAATTTTCTCCGTGTCCTCCGGCACGAAATGTTCGATCAAGCCGGCGCGTTTGAGTTCAGCTGCGTTTGCCGCAATAACAATCTTGAGAGTCCGCCAACCGCCGATAGCGGCAAACGTCGGTTGCAACGAATTGTTGGCCATGATGTCTCTTAATGTATCGTCAAAACAATTTGGTTGGAAGGCAAGTCTCGCATCCGAACTGTGTAACGTCCAGAAGGTGTTTTGACCTGATAAAAAAGGTGATAGCTGAACTTCAGCGACTCGCCAGGAAGGAGAATACGCTCATAACTTTTCAAATCAGGCGGCGGAATAGATGGCGGAATTGGGGGCAATAGCTCGCCACGGGAATTCAATACCTCAACAGACAAGATGCTGTTTCCCAAAATGGATGTGTTAACGATGGCATTCGTCGGCCCGTGGTTCTGCACGACAGCTGTGATCTCTGCCTCGTCCAATCGAGCAATGTGACGATGCGAAACAGACAAATACGTGAACAGACCACTGCGAGAGCCACTTCTCAAGTGATTCCACCCGAGGCAGATAATAATGAACACAACGAAACCAATTGTCCAACCAGGTTCATGGTATCCTCGATGGCGGCTAATGGACAAGGGTAAGCTGCCGGACCGGCCCCTGATTTTGAGTACAGGCAACCCGCCGTAGATACTCAATGGCCCGTATGACGTCAGGTCGAATAACGTCGGCCTGGCTTAAAACTGTGAAAATCAGAAGAGATCCCATTAGCATCCTTTCATCTGTTTTATCCTCTAAGATCGAAGCGGGCTAACGTTTAAGCTCAGCGGCGTTTGCCGCAACAACAACCTTTAGAGAGCCCAACCGCCTGAGCGGCAAACGTCTCTGCAGCGCATTATTGGGCCGCCAAATTCACGCCCGTTTTGACCCATTTAAATACGACAACGCGCAAGCGGACATTGTCGCAATAAGAATCGGCCAAACGAATAAGAACGAGCTGAGAAAAAGACCTGAGGCAATTAAAGACAGAGATAAACATCCCACGATTAGTCGAAGAACAAACGACCGGAAGCCGAAGGCATAAAGAAACAAATACTGATATTTATTGCTGCTACTCCAAATTGATCAACGACAACCGTTCTATTAATTACATCTCTTTCCGGATTCATAACAAACACTCCCGTCGCCGAGCGGCCCAACGTAGAAGCTCACCGGCGCAGCCAACCAGTTTCTGTTTAAGCGAAGCACCTGTGACGAGGTGCGTACGGTGCCGCATCCCGTTCGACCGATCCGGATACGTCCCCTGACTCCTAAATTGATCTTCTTGCGTCTGGATCCCGGAGAAACCAACCTTCCGCCGACAAAACAGTAGGGGGCTTAGATCCGTCGTAAAAATTAACATCGCGCGTTTTTCCCGTTATAGAAATGCTCAGGCGTTCACCATCGACATCCAGAATCTGAACCACGTTACTGTCGCTGCTTTCATGCCGGCAGTAGTAAAAGGTGGTGAGATACCCGCCTCGTGTGTCATCGTCGGAGGGAACACGGAACGTCGATCCTGGAATGAGCGCCGAGCGGGTTAGCTCGCGCTCAACAATGTTCACCTCCCACCATGGTGAAGCACAGAGAACTCTTGTGTCATCATGGAGCACCGTTCCCCGTTCCGCTTCAATCGACAGGAAGAGATTGGCCATACCCAATCTGTCGTCGGAATAGAGATTCCAAGTTGCTTTGCAAATGGGATAAACCTCTCGACCACAAAAGCGATTGAGGATCAGCTCCGGAACAAGGCCGTCTGACTTTGGGCTCATATAAGATTTCCGTACTCGGTCGAACGTTTAAGCTCAGCGGCGTTTGCCAACCGCAGTAATCGATGATTTTGAATCGAAGCGAACCCGGCAAACGTGACCCCCCCCCGCTTTTCCGGACACCTATTTTGCACTCCACTTTCGTATCACACGATTTCTTTGACTGAGATCCCATGACGTTCTACCTAACGCTCAGCAATGGGACCTAGCGCCGTTTCCGACGGAAATAGATCCGATTTATCTTTCTCCCAAATCATCTGCATCTTCCAATTGCACCGCCTCCGACGAATTTCTCAAACAATTAGCTTTTCTTAGTTAGTTTTCAGTGTCCGGAAAAGCGGGGGAAGATCAACGTCGGCTGCAGCGCTTTGTTAGGAGGCGGACCTCATTTATCTTTCACCCAGCCATAAATGTGAGCTGAAATCGCGACAATAACGGCACCCACTACGATTACGTACAAAATAAGCTGGCCCGCTTCAGAATTAACGTAGCCGATAAGATCGAGCAACAAGATGAGGGCAGAAACGATAATTGTTCCGAGGGAGACGAGCTTAACCATGGTTTTTAAAACCCTTTCGCACGAAATAGCCGCCTAACGTTTGAGTTCAGCGGCTTTGCCAAAGCTTGCGAGTGACGTTTTCGAAACGAAGTGAGCCACGGCAAACGTCCGCCGCAATGATTTGTTAGTCCGCGACCTAAGGGTGGAACGGTTTTTCCCTGCATCCATATTTGCCCTCTACCGCCTGCAGCCACTGATTGAAGTTTTTACACCAGGAGAATGAAGTGTCGATGATCAACTTTTCTGGATACCAACGCTTCCTCTCCTCGCGGGGGCGTGCCGTGGGGACGGTTAGCAATTCCTCCGTTAGGGTCACGTATTCCTCCGACGTTAGTGCAAATGAAGTCCAACTAACGCCGGGACTCATTCCTGCGTCGCCGCCTCCTGTTTCGAGTACAGCATTCACAATATGTTCCGGGGGAATGACGCCATGATGAAGTAAACGAGGAATTTCGAGTACCAGATCGACCAATGTCCCTCGAACCTTTTCCGGATGGGGACGATGCACGGAGTGACGCCTATATTCGAATATTCTCATCGAAATCACCTTCGCGGGCTAACGACGAAGCTCACGCGCGCGATGGCTTCCTTCTTCGGATAACAAAAATCCATTTTGTTGCTCTCGCATCGCGTGCAGCGCCTTGTTAGCCCGACTACTTCTTTAAAGTAACAACATAAGTAAAGTCGGACTGGCATGCCGGTTCCTCGCAGCACGTGCCTGATATCTGCTCCTGTATTACTTTGTTCTTTGGAAAGCTTTTGCACCCCTGTGCCTGAACGGTTGGATAGTAAATGGAAACAGTCTTCCCGTCTACGTTTTGAATCCCAACTGGATCTTCTAAGATGAGCGTGGTCAAGACCACTCCGCTACCCGGCTGGTTTGCCTGGTGTTGTTCTCTGCACGAAATCACTTTGAATTTCGCTGGTCTAAGCACCGTCATACAATTCGCCTCTGCTCCTACCGGCAGGACCACGAAATGGATGCCGACGGATAGGACAAATATCTTTTTCATTTAAAAATCCTTAATTAATTGCGAGTCGGTCTAACGTATAGAGCTAATGTGGCTCCAAAGATTTAACGCAACACTCGCTGATAGACTTCGTAAGGCGTCTGGAATCCCAGTGTTTTTCGTGGCCGTTCATTTAGAAGACGCTCGACGTATTTGATTGATCGCCAGTGAATACTGTTGAACTCAGTTCCTTTCGGGAAAAACTGACGAACAAGACCATTCGTGTTCTCGTTTGTTCCTCGTTCCCAAGGCGAAGCGGGATGAGCAAAAAATACTTTCATCTTCATCCGGCTGAAAAACCTTCGATGCTCTGCCATCTCAGTCCCTTGATCGTAGGTCAGTGACTTCCTCAGTCGATGTGGAAGTTTGGTCAATTCCTTCTCGAAGGCCAATCTCACTGTCTCGGCTTTCTTGTCTTTCAATGGGACCAACAGCGTCAAGTGGGTTTTCCGCTCTACCAAGCTACCCAACATCGTTTGGCGGTTTTTTCCCAAGAGCACATCGCCCTCCCAATGCCCTGGAACCTCTCGATTCTCGACATGCCTTGGACGCTCTTCGATGCTGAGCATGTCTTTAAGGACCTGCCGCGTCATTCGGCCGGTATGCCCTTTGCGATGCCGTCTTTGACGGCCCTGTCGCAGCATGGAAAGAAGCCGTTTCTTCAACTCTCCTCTCGGTAACACGTACAGGTAACTGTAGATCGTCTCTGGAGATACTCTCATCGTCATGTCTTCAGGATAAGCCTTTGGCAAACTGTTCACAATCTGCTCAGGAGACCACCGCAGCTTAAGTTTCCTAAACACATACCGACGAAGCGCGATGTTCTTCGCCAGTTTGCATTTCCGTCGCCGGCGGCTTCTCGCCATACGTTGGGCCCACCGCTGAGCTAGCGTCGCCCGATAAAGCCACCGATTCTCCTGCCCCCACATCCCTACTTATGGTGCTGACGTGGCGCTTCAGATCCCGGGCAATGGCCCGCAGGCTTTTCCCTTGCGCCAATCCGCGACTTATTTCCTCTCGCTCTCCGAGTCTCAAACGTCGATAACATTCGCCCATTCACCAATGCCCCCTTCGACATCGCCGCAAAGCGTATCATTGGTGTTTCATTAGATTCTGAAAACCACCTAAGCCGCAAACCCCGCAACGCCGACATTTCTTTCAAATTCACCTATCACCTTGCGCGGGGTTTGTCGGCTTCAGCGATTTGTTATACGGACTATCCTTCTTCTGAAATTGTTCTTTCACTTCAATCTTATTGAGGTAATAACCAATAAAGACAAAAGGCAACATCAAGAGAGAGGAAAACGCGACTAAATGGTTGAGATGGCCTGCCTTCAGGCTGTCTGAAAAATCGCTAACCAAGTTCATAAGAGTCCACAAAACGATCAATGTTGAAACGATCACCGCCGTTATTCTTCCCCATGATCGAAATCTTAAAACCCCGATGGATGTGACAAGCATTAGTAACGGAGACCATATAATGAATGGGTACAAAATGCGGTCCTTTAAATTAACGGGGCGCGTAGAAATGCCTACAGCACAACCTATTGGCAGAGCTAGCGTAGAGCAAAGCAAAAAGAAAATGCCCACCATAAATATGGCATTCCGTTCGGAGAAAATTTTCTTTCCTAAATTAACCATGGGAATCCGTATAACGATATAGTTGAGCCGCGTGACGATTCATGTCTTAAGTACAGTCTTTACCTGTTGCTAAATCACGTCGGCTCCAACGCATTGTTAGGCGGAACTCTACCGGAAGAATAGCGCGCGGGAAAATAACGAGAACGCTACCAACACAAACAAAAGAAGCCACTTGGACCACAGGCTTCGTCCGAATGTGAATTCGTTAGGATTGTCAGGGTCATAATAGACTTGCATGGCACTGCCCTCAGGATGTTGGTTCAAAAATTGGATTGCTTCTGATTTACTCCAGAAAGAATGGCCGTGGTATTTAGACCGGAATTTCGAGCCATTAACGACGTACGTAATTTCGAGAACCGCTTTATATCTCCAATCGACATGGAAGAATGCGGAAGACCGAAATCGATTTAAAATGGGAGTATCGTCTTCGATCCAACTTCGTTGAACAACACCATACGTTGAAACATTCAGATGAGTGTATTGATACCAAAGAAAAATAAATCCGATGACGCCGACTATTATTGGTAAATACACAAAAAGAAAGGAGGGGCCAGCGCGGCGACCATTTAAGCGGTCCTGCTCCTGTTGAAATCGTCGATATGCAAGCCGACTCTTTATTTTTTGAAGAAATGAAAGTTCCAAATTGTTCCGCCTAACGACTTAGCTCAGCGGCGTTTGCCGCAACGCCAACCTACAAAGCTGCGCCGCAACCTTTGGCGGCAAACGTCCGCTGCAGCGCATTGTTAGGCCGCCCGCTTCCACCAACGCTGAGCTTATCGTTAGGCGCGTTAACGATGCATTAAGGCGGACGGAATATCTGAAGAAAGCACCCTCGGCATAAATGTGCCCTTAACTCGTAGCAAAGCCGCTCTTCGGACGCTACATTCGGATTCCTGCAGGTAGTACCGCGAGCAGCCGGAGAAAAGGAATTGCCGCAGCGAAAGCGACTAAGCCTAGGAGCACTACCGGCTGATGTTCGCGACCGTCTTCATTAACGTGTGCAAGGTAGACGAGAGTGCAGCCCAGTGCCGTTAAAAGGATGCTCATTATTCCCACCGCGAAGAGGTAATTGCGTGGGCACAACGCTCCTAACATGGAATGTGCACACGCTAGGATTGCGTAGGCGACCTGACCTGATGAAAGATTTTTGGGATTCATATCATTGCTAGCGGCCTAACGGTTGAGTTCAGCCGCGTTTGACGCCGCGCAGCGGCGGCAAACGTCGGCTGCAACGAATTGATGGGCGGCAGAAGCCCGGTACTTCAGAACTCATTAAGAAATTCTTTGAGTTCTTTTTCGCGAGATATCGTCATTTCGATCATGCAACCCTGCCAAGCTAACCCTGCGCTGGTACCAGGATATTGGGTTTCGGACCAAGACTCACAATTCGAATCCCTGTATTTCATCCACGCACGCTGAGCCTTCCGCAAAGCCTGTTCTGATCGACGTCCTTTTTCTTTTTGCGTGGGTGAGGATTCCGATAGAAGTCCGCGGGCCACCGATAGAAGCTGTGTATATGTTGCATTCAATTCCTTGTCGGCTTTCTCTAACCTCTGCGCTTGACATTCTTTGCTCGTGTTCGCTTCGTCACATTTCTGTGTAGAGCTACTCATAATCGAATCGGAACCGGCTTCTGCTGCAACTAAGACAACCTCCGTTCCGAGCTGAAGAACGCCTAGAACAAAAAGGAATGCGCTTATCGTTCTCTTCATAGAAATCCCCAATTATCAGAACTCAGTCTCTTTGCCGCCCAACGACAAAGCTAACCGGCGTTACCCGTCTTGCCGGCGGAGCCGGCAGGGTAACGTCCGGTTCAGCGATTTGTTAGGTGCCGACAACGCGGCGCCTAGACCGAAATAGACTTACTACGAAAAGCAACATGCCGGCGTAACCTATTTTGGAGAACGCCCCTAAAAATCCTGCGGGCCCGTTGATTGCTGAGACTTCCCTGATGACATTCGATAAGAAATATAGAAGGAAAAGTTTTGCCCCAAGGTAAGCCATCCAGATTGGATTCGACCGTTCCTTGCTTAAGATCTTGGCCACGAAAATGGAGAACATGAGAAACAAAATTCCAATCCCACGGTAGTTGTTCGGCCAGGCTCCTTTCAACGTATCGTAGACGGCCCATCCCCCGAACCCGGGCACATGATAATAAGCCGACCGAACAATTCTCTGGACATCGTCCACTGGCGCCTGCTGGACGACCTGAAGATATAGGAATAAGAAAATGCCGATTACGACATCAGAAAGGAGGATCGCGGCCATAACAGCTGGCTTTGAGTCAGTGCACCATTCCCAAGCGCGAAGGATTAACGAGTGACCGCTAGGGGCGTTTCCAGACGTAGCCGGGCGGAACGCGATATTCTCTTCATCTCCGATATTCCCTTCTCCAAGCAGCTGATCAAGTTCCGATCTCTTTTGGATGTCGGATAAAACCTCATAAGCCTCATTGATCATCTTCGACATCTCAACAGCGTTCTCACTGCCATGATTCCGATCTGGATGAAACTCCCCTACCAGACGTCGATACGATCGTTTAATTTCTTCGGGCGTAGCGTTTCTGGAAACACCGAGAACTTTGTAATGGTCACGCATAGTTTAGGCACCTAACGACGAAGCTCACGCGCGCGACGGCTTCTTTCGTTCGAATAACACAAATTCATTTTGTTGCTCTCGCGTCGCGTGCAGCACCTTGTTGGGCCGACGCTTCCTTAAAAGTGAGTGCCTAAGAGTCTATTGATTGGCTCGATAACTCCGTAATCAAAACCTAAAGATCGTTCAATTTCATCACCGATAGAGTTCCACAGAAAACCCAGAGTTGCAGCCACAAAAATGGCCGGGAAAATAAGGAAACGTGCCTTTTTTTCAAACTTTCGAATTATAAAAATCAGGATAGCTACTTCAGCTATCGCGGTTAAAAAAAAGAGTGCCGAATAAAATAACGTTCCGCTACTGGCAAATAGAATGCCATAGAAAATAGAAGAAAAAATCACGCCGCCAAGAAGAACGGAAATGAGAAGGATCGCTACAGCAGAAACGGTTAATTTTCCATCCGCTATGGAGACCTAAAATCACAAATAGAGCAGCCGATCCTATAACTAAAAAAATCAGGAACCCTTCCGGGGTAATCTGCATTGAAAGATCAAAAAGTGGATTACCTGTTAAATATTTCATTCTCTTCTTGTCGTCGATCGGCCCAACGTATCAAGCTCAGCCGCGCGACAGCAAGCTGTCTTTGAAAATCACAGTGAGCCCAGGAACGCGTCGGCTGCAGCGCACTGTTGGGCCGCTTCATCGGGAAAAACCCGCCGCAAGATGGGCTCCGAAAACTTTGAAGGAGATCCTTCTTGAAGTCGTTTCTTCCCAATCGTGAGCCGGGTATCCAACGACTAGTGCCACCCTTTTTGAATATGGACTCTTAATAAACGCAACCGCTTTGGGCGGACCCTCAAGTGTAACGATCAGAACCCCTCATGATTTCCGGCCTTTTGATTTGGAAATAAAAATGACTTGAGGATGGTCATCTGTAGAAATTCGACAAAATACTCATCATCGTCCATTTTGAATGGAATGGTCCCGACAATCGGATCGTTAAGCGTCTTTATTTATATTTCCTTCCCACGATAGCGCGGCCGCATAAGAATCAAGACTTACTCCCGCCGCGTAACTCATTCGAGGAAACATTGAAACGCATAGGAGACAAATGAAGAATGTTATCAGTTGGTTCTTTTTATGCATGAATCGTCTAACTCCTAGTGGCCCAACGCTTGAGTTCAGCCGCGCGGCCGAGCACTGATTTTAAGTTTACGATTCATGCCTTACGAGGCGCGTCGGCTGAAGCGCTTTGTTGGGCCGTGGCCTTGTTCTAAGGGGACTGCCTTTTTTTGGCCTTTATCACCCAACGGCGGCTTCCAAGCCTGATCTCAACCTTCTCTTCATCGCCATTCAGAACAAGGCCCGCCACTTCCATTGTTTCTACGGACACGAAAGTAGGCTCGGGAAACGCGTCGAGATACCCGATAGAAATGACTCCGGCCGACGGGGCGGTGGAGTTTTCACCGGGGATAATCAATCTCTTCGGTAGGGTTTTTTCTTCCAATAGAACATAGTTATCACTTTTGCAGAAAGGGCATCCGAAAGCGATCCAATTGTGGTAAGGCCAATAGGCATCGCTTCGATCAAAAATGGTCGTAAACTCGATGTCTTGATGGCAACGAATGCATTTCATAATTCGGTCATTCGAATCCCGAAATTTTAGCGTCGATAGTCTTCATTTATACCCCCCCCCCCAGCGGCCCAACGTTTGAGCTCAGCCGTTTTACCCGCAACGTGAAGCGAATAGGTTCGGTGAGCGCCTGCCGCGGGTAAATCGGCTGCAGCGCATTGTTGGACTGTGCCTTCCTTTAATGAATTGTGAATTCTCCCTGCTGACAAAACTGGATGAAAGCTACTAGAACTTGTTTTCGTTCGGGGCCGCTAAACCAATCTATAGGACTGAAGTTTGCATTCCTTAATTTTTCAAAATCCCCTCCTCCCTCCGAATCCCTTAGTTTCGCTAGACGGTCCTCGTTCGGAACATCCGACAGCGCTTTGCTCAGAGCCCTGCTTAAATTTGAGGCATCGGCCGATGAAACCTTCTGTCCGTCATTACTATCGTAAGCTCCACTCCAACTGAAATCACCCCCATCGTACGAGGGATTCCACGGTTTCTCCAGTTCGAGAGTGGTGCCAGAAGGAACCCAGCCGTAAGTTCGCGCAATCTTCAAAATTATCGCCCAGTCGAACACCGTAAAACCCATCTCGCTCTTCAGTCCTTTAAGATCAATTGTCATCTTTTTCCCTGAGAATTACGGCAGTCCAACGTTTGAGCTCAGCGGCGTTTGCCGCTACACCCACCTTTAAAGCTGCGTTGAAACCGTCGGCGGCAAACGTCCGCTGCAGCGCATTGTTAGGCCGGCTTCCTTTTTTTCGAGTACAACGCCTTATCCCAAATAACGATACCCAGAATAATTACAGATGAAATTGCGCTGTTTACTAGCAAAACAAAACATGTGAAGGGCCAGATTGAACCGTTCCCGACACCCACGCCATTCCAGAGAATCATGAGAAATGGTGTAGCGGGCAAAAGAAATGCCCCAAGAATTTTTGATTGTAGAGCTACAGTCAGCGGCAACTTTGGATGTCTGATCATTTCCCCATAGGCGATCGTTGGGCCGATTGTATTTAAAAATAAAAAAACTGTGATGACATAATGCAGTAACGCAACGCCTATTCCAGACCAAACGGTCTTTTTGGTCACTACTCACCCCTTGCCGGCCTAACGTACGAGCTCAGCGGCGCAACAACAAACATGTCTTAGCGTACTATGAAAACCCCAAGAATGCGTCCGCTGCAGCGCTTTGTTAGCCCGCGACATTTCCCCCACTCTCATTAGTTGCGTCGGCTATTCCATTGAACCGAGAGCCAATCCAGAGCATCAGGAAATCCACTGCCGATGGAATAATCCAGTAAGCGACATTAAATCCGACTTTGCCCGTTTCTGAATAATTAAATAATGCCCATGAAGCCATAACAATCGGACCATATTCGATCGAAAAAAAAATAAACCAAAGTGCCCATGGAGCTAAATTGTAACGGCGCCACAAAAAACCTGCGGCAAAAGCACAGACTGCTCGCATAACGACCGCGACCCACACCAAAGGAGAAGAAAAGAACGAATAACTAAAAATATAAAAGTGCGCGCCTTTGCCGACTGCTAACGCACCTAACACAAGGACGATGGAAGAAAATAATCTTTTGTGTTTCATGAATTACTCCCAAGCGGGTTAACGTATCAAGCTCAGCGGCGTTTGCCGCAACACCAACCTTTAAAGCTGCGTCACTCACCTCGCGCGGAAAACGTCCGCTGCAGCGCATTGTTGGGCCGCCAAGTTCACGTCCGTTTTGACCTATTTAAATACAACAACGCGCAAGCGGACATTGTCGCAACAAGAATCGGCCAAATGAATAAGAAAACGAGCAATGGATAAACCTTCCTCATCATGATAACGGATAGGAACGGAACGCTGAGGAACAAAAAAGCTCCTGTGGCAGTTATGAGGATTAACCAATTAATTGCGCGACCGATCCAGTTTCCCATTACACTAGATGAGCTGAGGAAAAGACCTGAGGCAATTAAAGACATAGATAAACATCCCAAGATTAGTCGAAGAATCAAACGATCGGGAGCCGAAGGCATCAAGAAACAGATACTGATATTTATTGCTGCTACTCCAAATTGCCCAATGACAACTGTTCTCTTAATTACATCCCTTTCCGAATTCATAACAAAAACTCCCGTCGCCGAGCGGCCCAACGATAGAGTTCACCGGCGTTTGCCGCAGGCAAACGTCCGGTGCAACGATTTGTTGGGCCGCGACCTACGCACTGACTGCCACCTTGTTCTTTTTCGTGAACACACCAGTTAGGATTCCAACGATCAACAAAACAAGGCTCACTTCGAAAAATCTGCCTGGCCCCGAGTTGCCACCTTGCTTGGCTTCTACCTCAAGCACCGTGTCGAGCGCTGAGTAAATGCGCTGATCCAGTTTTGCGTTTAGGGTGTAGGTACGTCCTGATTCCGGCGTGAATGTGCCGATAGGAAACCGGCCGATGGAGCTCAAACCAGATTTCATCGAGCTTCCCGGTCCCAACAACCCATTAACTTGGCTCCGAAGGACTTCCTTCCCAGCGTCATCAATTAACACGAAAAGTGGCGACTGCAGATTTTCTGTCATTCCGACCTTCTGTTTGACCAAAAGCCTTAAGGAGGTCTCTTGACCGCTTGGGGTGATGGAGAATCTTGGAGTGGAAATAAACTCTGGGTGAACTTCCTTTCCTACCAATAGCCCGCTGGCCCGCCTGATAGTGGATGCCAATTCACCTGCCGTTTCTACGTCGCGAGTGGCCAGCGTGAAAAGTCCGACGACCGTTCCGGATTTTTCGGCCCTGTGAAGGGACAAAAAAACCCCGGCAAAGCCGCTAAGCACTGCCAGAAGGCCCAACGCTCGAACCACCTTCATCTACGTCCTCCATTAACACCAGCGGCCCAACGTACCAAGCTCACCGGCGCGAAGCGTCCGGTGCAGCGCTTTGTTAGCCCGCACGCTCACCACCAATAACCTTATCTCGGTAGGTCCGCCAACGAGCAATCGATTCCGCGGCAATCGCAGAATCATTCTCCAGTCGCGGTGTCAATCGCTCGTAAATTCAAGGCGATCAAGATATCTGCATCGACGGCTGCTGCCATGTCATCGCCACGGACGTGAAGGGATATCCCGGTCACGTCCGGTCTGTCCCCCATGCTAACTTCGATCGAGAAATCGTCACCCTTAATCACACCCCATGTGGGATCGGAAAGTCAGAAAAGGGGGCAACCCTCTGAATTTTTGTAATTAGCTCAGTTCGACTACCTAAAGAAGGTGGATTGAAATCTTGAGGAATTTTTTCAACGGTCGCCGCACTTGATGGAAAATCTTGGATCAAAATATCCCAACTCATTTCATAACTCCTGTGCGGGCTAACGCACAAGCTCAACCGCGTGGCCGAGCACTGATTTTAAGTTTACGATTCATGTCTCACGGGGCACGTCGGCTGCAGCGCATTGTTGGGCCGCCTCAACTAGGCACATTTTTAAAAACGTCTATGATCTGATACACATTATCCGTGGGGCCTTTGACAATGACTTGAACAAATTGGGGATTTATCCATTGCATTGATCGAAGATGGGCAAGGAACCCTTGCAGATCAAACGACTTGATTGCTCCGAGATAAATGGGCGGGTAAAAAACTTTAGAACGCGATACCAGTTTTGAGGTAGTGAAGAATCGTGGATGGACATGACGCCATGCTCACCGATAGGAACAAAAAACGAATTGACCTTCTTTATTATCTGAGCTCGACGTTCTTCGAGCATTTCCAAATAATCCGGCTGATACGCCTCTTCTTCAGTTTCCTCGTGCATGTGAAAAAGCAACTCCGTCGCTTCGCTCATTTAAACCCAGCTCCTTTAACCTTAGCGGCCCAACGGTTGAGCTAACCGGCGTTACCCGTCTTGCCGGCGTAGCCGGCAGGGTAACGTCCGGTTCAGCGATTTGTTATACGGCATCACCATTTAGGACCAACCTTTTTTAAAACTTCGCGAGTGAACACGTCCCATTCTTTTTTACCTTTGAATTTATTCCAAGCTGGATCAATTTCTTCCTTCTTTTTAAGTACCACTTCTTCAGACGTCCGGGTATTTTTTGGATTCGCCATATCGACACGACTAAGCGTGCCCACTAAAGTGTTGGACTCAAACTTGCCCGTGAAAGTAAAAACATCCTTGGTAGGGCCCTTTGGATGAAAACCAATTGTGAGTTTGGATTTAAAAGAAAGGAAATGTGTCTTAGGATTGTAAGACACTGCGGATAAAACTCCAGTAGGCTCTAAGCCAATCGCACCCTCTTGATGAATAAAATGGCCAAAGAGTTGACTATTGTCATGCCACAGCAAGACCTCTGAACCAAACTCATGATCAGTCGCCTCATTTACCACCATGTTTGAAAACCTACCAAGAAATTCAACTGGCGCCTGAGATGCCTCAACTGATTGTGCCCGCAGGAATGCGGAGAAAGTGATTAAAAGAACGATTGCGTGAATGGACATTTTTTCATTCTCATCCCAATGCCGCATAACGAACGAGCTGAGCCGCAAACCCCGCAACGCCAACCTTTCTTTCGCTTACCGACCACCTTGCGCGGGGTTTGTCGGCTTCAGCGATTTTGTTAGGCATGCACTTAGGATCGATGGTTGCGCCCAACCAAATTTCCCTGGGTACCTTCTACGGCACAAAGTATGACAGCCGCCGCCAGTCCCCATTCGTCGATCAAGGATTTGCCGCGGATCCGAACTGAAATCAGCGACGACGCTCAAGCCCGTTACCATGAAGAGGTAATTATGACGGAATTCACCAACACGATTGACACCAACAAGTGCTTCATGTTTCTGCGCAAAACGTGCGATGGGAAAATAGCGGCGAAGCATGGCAAGTCCCACGCTGTCTTCCTTGATAATCCCAACCAAATTTTCACGACTGTCGAGGATTTCCCAGTTGTCAGCGACGGCTTCTGAATAAAGGTCGTTGCGTCTCAGGGCTCCCAATTCTTCATGCGTGATGGCATCCGCGACATCGTAAGCGAGATTCAATCCAGCTACATCTCGTTGCCTGATCGTCAAAACGTCGACCCCAGATTCGTTCCTAAGCGATAGCGCCAGGCGCGCAGAAAAGAGAACCGGTTTTGCCGTAAGAATCTTCTTTCCCAAGGCGTCATAGATACTCAACTTGTGGCCGCCAAAGATCGAAAGGAGATGTTTGCGGACCCTGAATTTTAGGGAATGGGACAGTGGCGAGCTGGATGCTTTTGATGATACCTGGCTCTTATTGGGCGCTACAACAGGAGTCTTGTTATTGAGGCTGGTGAAACAAGACCAGCACAATTCGCGATCAATCTCATTTTTCTGGCCACATTTTGGACAGGTCACATTTGCCAACATCTCACCCCCAAGCCTGCATGCCTAACGACTAAGCTCAGCCGCGCGACTGACCACTGCCTTTAAGTTTACGCAAAGCCCAGGACCGCGTCGGCTGCAGCGCCTTGTTGGGCCGCAATCTACCGGTCACCTTCAATGATGCTAACGACCGCGAATGGGACAATGGCTCCAAAGGTTAAAGCCATAAGAGAAGAGAATCCCGTATTGTAAACCCAACTCAGATTCCAAAAGTCCGACTCGACACGGAATAATCGGGCACCTATTCCGAATGTGCCAACAAAAGCGACAATCCCCACGCAGGAATTTATGATGATTAAGATTAAAACACTTTGAAGTCGTGAGGCCACTACACCCGAGATAAGGCCACACACCAGTGCAACAACCGCCACCTGCAATAGAATGTCACCTGGTGCAATGTTTGTTCTCTTGAGTGCGATAGCGATGGAGATTACTGGCGTAGCTATAACAATGGCGAATGTAGAACCGATTAACGCAGCTGTGATCACTTTCATAAACCTCTGTTTTTACCTAGCGGCCCAACGAACAAGCTAAGCCGCGTTTCCCGCACGGCTGCGATTCCTTATTTTCAAATCGAAGCATTTGTGGCGGGAAACGTCGGCTTCAGCGATTTGTTGGGCGGCGCCCCAGTTACTTTTCAGAATAAATCGATCTGATAACCTCATCTTCTTTATCCAGTTTAGCGTTCCATTTAACGCTGCTTACCATCTTCTCGAATATTCTCTTATGCTTTTCCCATATATTTTCTGGAGCCTCAAAATTTATCCAGTACGTATTGTCTGGGGTTTTTAGAACAGCTTGTACGAAACTTGATCTCTGCTCATTGGACGAAAAGCCCTCGCGCGCCTTAAACTTTCCTACGCTCGTCTCAATCTCGAATTCCTTGCCAATGACAATCGGAATGGCGGAAAATGCGCTGACTGCTGCGGCCACATCATCCGTGTTTCTGAACTCTCGGCCAAATATCTTTTCAAGGTTTGTATAGAGAGCTAGGCCCGTGACGAAGTTAGAATTGGCCGTGATTTGTTCTCTGGTTATAAAAATGGAGCAGAATCCGTTCCGAGATTCATTACGAGCATACCATCCAGCTGGACATGTCACTCTAATGCCACCATCAGGAAAATAAAATGTCTGTTCCAGTGGAGCCGTATTCGACTCAATGGAGAACAAAGAAATGAAAATAGTTGCGACAAATAAAATTTGTCTTTTCATGGCAAGCGCCCCTAATTTAAAACTTAGCCGCCTAACGTTTAAAGCTCAGCCGCGCAACCGCGAGCTGTCGTTGAAAATCACAGCGAGCCAGAAATGCGTCGGCTGCAGCGCTTTGTTAGCCAGCGCAAAATCACAGCGCAAAGACTGGAACGACAATGGCCCAGACGCTCCAAACCAACAATATGGCATAGACAAAAAGCGTCGAGAGAGTTAGGAGATATTGTCTTTCTGGCGGGATCCTAGGTTGTATTTTTAGATATACGAATACACAGACAAACAGTGTTGCCAACAAAATAATTGGATGCGTGATGTTGTAAAGAACCCTCTTTGGTATTAGCCCAATGCCATCTTCAAGAACGGGGTTTTCAACCACGGGCGTAAACATTCCCGTAGCCTGAATGAAACCAGCCTTTTTCATCCATGGGTTCAGCATGACGCGGGCGAGGAACAAGCCAAGAAGTACGGCAACCATGGAACAAATTGAAATTATGGCATGGTGTTTTCTCTGCACATTACCTCCAACTTGCGCTGGCTAACGACAAGGCTCACCCGTTTTACCCGTCGTAAGCGGACCGCGCAGCGGGCCGCAGGGTAAAATCGGGTGCAGCGATTTGTTAGCTGGCCACGCCCGGTACGATTCGAGAAACCGAAATTTTCTTTTCAACAAATTCCTGTGGTACATCCATATTCCCTTGATCAACGACTTTATATCCCGATTTTTCCGAACCAACCAACTCTACCCATTTAAAAAATTTTGTATCGCCACTTTTGCCCGCCACGAGTACCCCCAAAACGGACGGTCCACGCAAGACACATCCATATGCAAGCAGAATGGTGAGCTTCTCGTCTTGCGTCTTCGCGGCAGAAATATCACCCGCTAAGTATTCGAGAGCCTCCTTCCCGGCCTGGGTTGGATCGTGGTGACGCCATTGCATGGCGATTGATTCATAAGGTCGAGGGTCTATCCATTTTGCCGTGTCATAGAGCAGTTTTAAGCCTCCATTCCTGAAGACAACTGTCAAAACTAATACCCCTGCAACTAAAATACTTAACCCGAGCACCTTGCTACGCTCCATCATTAGAATGGAGACAACCACCACAGCCGCAGCTGCACCAATTAGAAATAACGCGCTTATGGCGACAAAAATTTCTCCACCATGAGCAAACACTGGTGCCGGCGCCCATGTACTCAAAAGAATTAAGAGTGCCAAGCCCTTGAATCTATTCATATCCCTACCAGCTAACGTACTAAGCTCAGCCGTTTCACCCTGTGGTTTGCGAAGCAAACCACAGGGTGAAATCGGCTGCAGCGCTTTGTTGGGCCGCGACACCGCTAGCAGTTGATTCTGAATTGCCAATCCCCCACTCTCACCATAAATGACACGGTCCATATTAACCACACGAAGATTAATAAACAGGTCTTAAAATGGATTCGAGGTTGAGGGCGCTCAATATTTTCGTTTAGCGGTACGCGACTGTATAGACAGGAGCTTAGAAATGAGATGGCAAGCGAAACTACAACTGACAACAATCGCGCCAGGTACACTGCACCTGCTGTTAAGCCAACTATTTTTTCTAAGAGCAGTGCTGTAATCGGTGAAACAAAAAGGGATAAGGCAAAAAACACAATCCCTGATCCCAGATGCGAACTGATTTGATCATCCGTCTGGCTCCAGAATTTCGAGCGACAGATTAAGTCCAAAAGCAACATTGAAAAAAAGCCAATCAGGCAGGAATCGATAAATCCGAGAACTTTTACAGCGTTCATGCTGGCTACCGAGAGATCGCCATACCGTCCCTGGTTATAGATGAACGTTGGTAGATAAAAACCGGCCGACAATAGTCCAGCTATCATCGGTAAAGTCAACAAAGATCTGACGCCATATATTTTCATCAAAATGTCCTGCTCATGCGGCCCAACGAACAAGCTAAGCCGCGTTTTCCGCACGGATGTGATTCACTGTTTTAAACCGAGCGTTCGCCGCGGGAAACGTCGGCTTCAGCGATTTGTTATGCGCCAAACTCACGACGGTCATTGACGAAAACCTCGCCAAACTATCACGTAACCTTTTCCGGAAACGGTTGTCGGAACCACAGTAATAATGACACCGCCAGGATATTGAAGATCGAGTTTTATTATGCCTGATTCCTTGTCAACGGATGCATATTCAAGACTATCTGGTTCAATAAAATTTCTGATCCACGTAGGAATTGCTTCCTTTTTTACCGTTCCGTAATCAGGTGGAAGGCCAACTCCTTGGGTGTCGGTCACCTGCTGCCATTTAACTCGATCCTGTTTTATAATGTCTTGCGCCCACTTAACTAAGTCCGCCTCGATTGGACGGACCCGCCTCTTAACCAAGCTCACGACTCTCATATCCTCTGCGGCATGCCTGGACGGAGCTGATTGAATCCAAATCGCCCCGTAGAACGCTATCAACAATAACACCGCGGAACCTACAAACAGTGTCCAGTTCCGCCGGTGCCTAATCAGAGAATCAGAGATCGAAGAAATGTTCATCGGTTACCTTGGCGTATAACGACCAAGCTCACGCGCGCGACGGCTTCTTTCGTTCAAATAACAAAAATTCATTTTGCTGCACTCGCGTCGCGTGCAGCGCCTTGTTAGGTGCCCAGTCACGCCACAAACCTTTTGATGACTTCTTTTTTTGACGCCTTCGCGGGCCAGAACACGACACGGTAATGATCCTTACCTTTCAAACCTGCTTCATCGATCGTGGTTAATCCGCCATAAAAAATTCGCGCCCTATAATCCCCTGGCTTTAACTTTAAACCGTCAGAACTGGTGGTCGATTGAAGATCGAGGTTTCCTTTTGACAATCGGAGGCTGCACTCCGCGATGTGATCCCACTCTCCATCGTTCGAGATCGGAGCACTTTCCGTTACTTCGACCTCAATAGGGACAATTCCTTCTCGTCCTGTTTGGATGATAAATTCCGCTGAACAACAAGCGAGGCGATCTTCACTGAGGCTGGCGAACTCGTTGTCGCCAACTACGGTCGCAGGGTCCGCGTCCTTGTCACGAAACGCAATTTGCTGATGATCTGCGTCCAACTTGAACTTCTCTTTTCTCTTCATATCGGTTACCTAGGCACCTAACGAACAAGCTAACCGGCGTTACCGCCAGGCTGTGATTCCTTTCTCAGAAGCGTAGCGACTGCCGCGGCAACGTCCGGTTCAGCGATTTGTTGGGCTGCCCTTTTACAAAAGAGTAGAAAGAGAAAATCAAGATAATCAATGCCGCAAGATTTAAAACAATACCGATCGTTTCCTTTCGCTTATCTGCCTTCTGTGTAGTACTAAAAAATACAAAACCGATCATTAGGCCGATAAATGAACAAACAAGGACCGCGATAAATAATAAGGCCGACAGCGCGGCGGATAGCGCTTTTAATGGGGAATAATAAGATGTGGCGATACTGCCGATTACGAGTGCTAAGTTGCAACAACCTAAAATCAAAGAGATGGATTCAGAAGTAGGCCCACCTGGGTCAATATTCTTCTCTGGCATTGTCTATTCCTTTTGTGGGTTCGGAAAGGGATCAAGCCATCGCTTAAAACCAAGCGCAGCAGCCCAACGACGAAGCTAAGCCGCGTTTCCCGCACGGCTGTGATTTCTTATTTTAAACCGCAGCGCTTGCCGCGGGAAACGTCGGCTTCAGCGATTTGTTAGCCGGCGCGCTGCTTCTTTGGGTGGGCCAGATACGAAATGAAAAACACACCCAGCAATTGGAGCTGCACACGCACGACACCGACCCATGTTTGAAACTGAAAAATTGCCGCCACAATGACAAGGATTCGGGGTTTCAAATTTTGTGGCAATTATTTTAAGACGCGAAGTAACTTCGCTTAGCGGTAAACCTGACTTAAATTCGGTTCGTAATCCGTCCACTTCATTCACCATGTCTTCGATATCGACGGGATTCTTGAGCCAAAAGCCATCGTGCGCTTCGCTGCAGTTTGAACACGCGGTCTTCCATTCGGTATCCATACCGACTGGCTGTATTGTGTAGGCATAATTGCCTGCCGAACCACAGGACTCACAAATCACCGGTAATCCCAATTGAGGTGATCTCAGTTTATTTTCGATTCCCATTTAAAATACCTCAGCCGGCTAACGAACAAGCTAACCGGCGTTACCCGTCTTGCCGGCGCAGCCGGCAGGGTAACGTCCGGTTCAGCGCTTTGTTAGGCGCCGCTCGACTATCTTTTGATCGGCGCAAACTCGGAACCCGTGAAAATAAAATCATGATTCTCTATACCTTCCTTTGAATCTTGGGAGTAATCACAAACTCCTTTATCAACAGTCACCCGCAGATCGGCTTGGCCATCATTATTGACATCGACTTTGCTCCATGACCGAAATCCTTTCTGCGGATATTTCGAGCTACACGTATCATCGCTCTCTAGGCTGACGAGCCTCTTTCTCTTCAGCCCGTCAGACGAAAATTGAAGCGCGTCAATATGCGTTACCAGATATCCCTGGCCCATGCCCCCTGATGTGCAAACCACGTGGTCCAGGTGTTCAGCTTGATCAAAAATAAGAACGTCCCTACAATATTCCGGCATTCTTAAAACTTGTTCCCACTCCTTACCGTCGTTTCTTAGAACAAGCATCCACCGAGTTTTTTCTCTGAGCGCTGCATTGGCAAGGACAATGGCTTCCCATTGCTTATTCTGGAGAAAATGCCCGTACACAATTTTCCTGACATTGCATGCGCCATCTCTTGATGGCTCGCCACCCATTTCTGGGCAAACAAGTGCGGAGATATCGCTTGGGGATATCGAAGGTTCTGCATTGGTTACTGCTTGTAAAAAAAGAAGGCCTGCGAAACCAAGGCCCGAAACCATTAGCCTTCTCAACAGTACCCCTCCTTAGTGGCGCCTAACGTTTGAGCTAACCGGCGTTACCGCCAGGCTGTGATTCCTTTCTCAGAAGCGTAGCGTCTGACGCGGTAACGTCCGGTTCAGCGATTTGTTGGGCCGCACGACCGTGCGAACCATTCTTTCTCGAATAAACCTGCGTGTGCTGTTCTCCTGATCAGGGCTCGTGCTGAGATCGGGCATAGTCGACATAGTAAGAGATGAAGATTGCAAGAAATGAAATCCCGGAAATAAAGCCAAGCCACACCCATCCTGTTACGAGACCAAATCCGAAGCCCATTATTGACGTGCCAATAAGGACGCGGCTGGCGCGACTCATCCGCACCTTTGGACGGTCGCCTCGCCAACCAAAAACAAGAAACTTGCCCAGAAATCCCGGTCGTGGATCCTGATGACTAAAAACGATCCCCAAACCGAAAACGGCTGTTAAAACGGCGATGATTACGAACACTAACTTAACGAACATGATTCACCTGCGGTCCAACGTTTGAGTTCAGCGGCGTTTGCCGCAACATATACTTGAAAAGTTGCACCGAGCCCTCGGCGCGGCAAACGTCCGCTGCAACGAATTGTTATACGGCGCCTGTCACGGGCACACTTAGTATTTGGCTCCAATATAGGGGTTCTTTTGCCTCGAGAGGCTGGAAACCCAATCGAAATCTAATTAGGTCCTCAGAATATGCCGAATCCAACTTAAGATGGATTGGTCCATGCTGCACGTCACCAGGTTCAAACGGCATCCTAAACTCTCGATCAACCTTCGTCTGCGGCGGAATGAATGGGACAATCTGGATCCGATCGCTGTCGACACGCCAACACTTGTAAAAACTACCGGTCATGATTCGATGCCAGATCGTGGGCCCTTGGTAGTGCATCTTGTACCGCAATTTGGCTATGCCGTCTCGGCGAAGAACCGCGTTCGCCCCCGTTTCATCTTCGAGCTCTAAGATTATCGATGCATTCTCAGGCATTCGTTCCCCCGCGCCGTATAACGTACCAAGCTCAGCCGCGCGACCGCGAGCTGTCGTTGAAAATCACAGCGAGCCACAGAACGCGTCGGCTGCAGCGCTTTGTTAGGCGCTCCTTTTGTTGGCTTCCCATGTATTTCGAACTGTCTGATAAAAAGTGTTCGCTTCTTCTTTTGAAGGGAATGCTCGCGATGGGATGAAAAATGCCGAATTCTTTTGGGTATAGATTAACACCAAGTTAAACCTACGACAAATTCGATATATCGAGGACCAACGATGTTCGAAGTGGCCAGTCTGGCTGTTGTCGATCAACGAGGTCTCAGTAATTTCGAGATTATGTTCTGTAAACGCAACCTTATCTTTTCGGATAAGCGGACTCAGAGTGTTGACAATAACGGAGACCAAAAAAACGAAACCATAAAAAATCATCCCGTAAAAAACGGCTTCGACGATTACTAGAGATACTGGCTTGTGTTGAGAAATAGAACTCCTCATCTGTAAGAATAAAACAATCGCCGTCATAGTCGTTAACACACGGCTTCGCAGTTGAAAGTCAAATGAAAAACCGAACAAGTCGGTTACGTTGTTTTTATATTTAATCACGAATTCTCCCTAAAATTACAGCGCCTAACAGATATTAGACGTCCTTCCGGCCGTCTTTAATTTCTTCAAGTCTACCGTCTTTCTTGATTGTCGAGACAGAAAATCGTTGATAGACAGGCATGTCCAATTTCGCGTCGCGAAATAGCGGCGAAGCGGCCGGAATTAATTACGGCAATGGGCCGTCGGCCATATCACGTTTTCTATACTGTGCCTTCCCTCTCTCGCAACCCCTCCTGCTTGACGCAAGGAGGTTTTATGTCGGAGCCGTCACGCTTAAATGTTGTTCTTCCGAGTGACCCCAAACGCATCTCGGAACGCGCTCGCGAACTGTTTCGGGTTCGTCATTATTCTTATCGAACCGAGCAAACGTATCTTTTCTGGATGAAACGGTTCGTCGCGTTTAACGGAAATCAATCTCCCAACCGCATCGACATCGCGAAAATTGGCGTGTTCCTGACTCACTTGGCGGTGAAGGAGAATGTGTCGGCCAGCACGCAGAATCAAGCGCTCAACGCGTTGGTATTTCTCTATCGAGAGGTGCTGGGACGAAATCTGAATTCCATTGCGCTGATTCGCGCTCGGCCGCGACATATTTTGCCGTCGGTATTATCCCCCTCCGAAGTTCGCCGGTTGATTGACGCGACCCGCCCCAACCATCGATTAAAGGTCGAATTGCTTTATGGGACCGGGATGCGCCTTATGGAATGTTTGCGCCTTCGTGTAAAAGATGTGGATTTCGAACGGAGCTTAATTCATCTTCGCGATGGGAAAGCCATGAAAGATCGCGTCGTGCCTCTGCCCCTGCGCCTTATCGAGACGCTGCGGGTCCACTTTGACCGCTTGAGGCGACTTCATGCGCAAGACGTGCGCACCGGACACGGCGCTGTTTTTATGCCCGACGCCCTGTCAAAAAAGCTTCCACAGGCGGCCAAGGAATTTCCATGGCAGTACGTTTTTCCAAGCGAACGGATCTCGCGAGATCCTCGCAGCGGACAAATGGGGCGCCACCATCTGGACGAAACCGTTCTTCAAAAAGAGGTTCGAAACGCCACGCGGTTGGCGGGCCTCGAAAAGCGCGTGACCGTGCATACTCTCCGCCACTCCTTCGCCACGCATCTGCTTGAATCCGGCTCCGACATCCGGACGGTTCAAGAGCTGTTGGGACACAAGCACGTTTCAACCACGATGATTTACACGCACGTCCTCAACCGCCCAGGATTAACGGTAAAGAGTCCGTTGGATCGGCTGTAAATTGACTTAGTGAGAGGAGGGAACGGGTGGAGACGAAGGGGGGACGGAAGAAGCGGGAGGCGCTAGACGGGACAGAAGGTGGTCGGCTGAAGCAGCGGAGATTTCTTTTTTCTGGAGTGAAATTTTGATTGCAGGGATGAGCGGCGGACCAATTTCCGCGATGGCGGGCGCGGCCCACTCCGTAAACCCGGGAACGACGCCATCGGCGCGGCCAAAAACGCGGACAACGTGAGGATACGCCGTTGCGGCCAAACGCTCGAGCGCGCTCATTCCCACACGCGATAACCCATGCAGCGCCCGCGATGCCACGCCGACATCCGGATCGCCCAACGCGCGAACCAGGGCCGGGACCGCGCCCAGTCGCGGCGGGTCGCTTTCGGCAAGGAAATACGCCGCCCGATAGCGAAGCGCCACGTCCTTGTTCTGAATGTCCCACGCCAGATCGACGATTTCCGACGACCGTTGATCGATGGCTTGCGCCGCGCGCGCCGCCGCTGCCCGTGGCGATAATCGGTCGCCAAACGCCTCCGTTGGACGACGCAAAAGAACCGACAACATTGGGAGCGCCGCCCGCGCCGAGGGGCCACGCCGTTCAAGGGCGCGCGCCGCCGACTCGCTTCGCTCGTCCCAGGGAATGGAAATCGCCTCAACCAGAACTCCGATCGTTTCCGGAACCGGTGTCCGACCCTTTTCAAGCGACAGCGCCGCCGCGATGCGGGTATCGCGATCGGGGTCGTGTAAGCGATCCTTGAGCGCCTCAACAACCGCCGGCTCAAAGGGCCCGATCTCGCCCAAAATCTCCGCGGCCGCGTGACGCGTGGCAATGGACGAGGAAGTCAAAACAGAGAGAAGCGCGCCCGAGGCGCTCGATCCGGATCGGCGCAAAATTTCCGCGTAAACACTTTGGAGAGTGAGATCCGGATCGCTTAACCCCCGCGCCACGCGCGCGAGGGCCTCCCCGCCGATTTCCATCAGCGCCACCGCCCCTTCCCGCCGCAGCCGCGCATCCGGCGCCCGCAGCGAGGCGATGGCAATTTCCACCACCCGCTCGTCGGTCTCCCCCATCTTTCGAAGGGCGTACAACGCCAACCGCGAGCGGCGTGGGTCGGCGCCGCGGCAAACCGTCAACAGCGCCTCCACGGTTTCCGTCCGTTCCGGCCCCGCCAACCCTCTCATCCGGAGATAAGAAAGGTTTCGCACCGTGTCATCCTCCGACACCAAACGCTCCGCCAAGGGGACCGACGTTTCTTTCCATTTCAGAAAGAGAAGAGGAAGGAAAAGAAGAACAAAGAGAAAAACGCCCCAACGGGGTCGGGAAGTGGCGGGCGGCGTCACAAACGGTCCGTCATCGCCGCTGGGTGAGCGCCCGCAGCAAAAATTCACTCAGGTGGAGCACTTCAATATCCGATCTGACGGACCGGAGCCCGAACGCCACTTGGAGGAGGCAGGAAGCGCTGGAGGTCACCACCACCTTGGCGCCGGTGCTGACGAGGCTCCGCACTTTGGCGCTCAACACCTCTTGAGATAGCTCGGGATGGGTGAGGCTGTACGTGCCTCCGCCGCCGCAGCATTGATCGGCATCCGGCACCGTCACCATTTTTAAGTTCGGAATCGAGCTCAGCAGTTCGCGCGGGGGGTTCACCAACCGCTGCGCGTACTGCGCTTTGCACGGATCGTGGTACGCCACGACCGGCCCTTCCCAACGGGCCAACCGCAGATGATCTTTGAGGCCCCGCTGAAGCAGGAAGACCGACAGCTCCCGCACCTTCTGACTCAGATCGTGGGCCCGCTTCAACCACATCGCGTCCTGTTGCAGCAACCGCGGGTACTCTTTCATGTGCGCCGCGCAGGACGAATCATCGATCACAATGCTTTCAAAGTGGCCGCGCTCCAACGCCTCGATGTTCTGCCGCGCGAAGGCCAGCGTGCGTTCAGCAACCCCCAGACTTTCAGCGGGCAACCCGCAGCAAAAACCGTCCGGCAAAATAAAATCGACTTTCAGCCGACGGAGGAGATCAAACGTGGCCAGCCCAATGGACGGCCGGATGTACTGAGAGCCGCAAACAGGGAAAAAAGCAATCTTGGCTCCCGTTGAAAGTCCGGCCGCCGAGACCGGCTCGTTTTTTTTGCGGGCGCGTTGTTGCGCCAGCGCGGCTTTGTGGCCGTGCTGAGCGCGGATCCGCTCTTGAAAAGGGCGCGTCACCGATTCATCAAGCAAAAACTTGGTGGGCGCCGTTGCCAACAAATTCTCTCCGGCATGCAACGCGGGGGCAAATCGTTTTAACACCCCGGTTTTCCTTAGAAGCCACGCAATCCCCAGCCGTTTTCCCAAAAAGGCCCCGCGGAGTGCCCACGTCAACCGCTTCGGATACGGCAACAACTGGCGCAAGAGAAAATCGATCGCGGGAGCGACCGGGCGCAGCGTGTTCCGGTACGCGCGCGCCAGGGTCATCAAATGGGCCGTCGGCACCTCGGAAAAACAGACGGAGGTGCACTCCCCGCACAACAAACAACTGTCGATGCTTTCTTCCACCTCCGCGATGGTCGCTTTTCCTTCGACCACCGCACGAAACGCCTGGTTGCGGCCGCGCGGAGAATGAAGCTCGTTTCCGGTCGCGAGATACGTGGGACAAAACGAGGTGCAGAAGCCGCAGCGGTTGCAGGCGGCCGCGATCTCTTCGAACTTCTTCAGGGCTTTCTTGGGATCGTCACTCATAACCAAAATTTGTCGCGAATGTTTTTCGGCACATCGCCGCTGCCTTCCACCCCTCCCATTTGCTCCCCCTTGGGATGGGAGGTGATGTCGGCCGCTGTGAGCATGGTCATTCGCTGCGACAACACGCTATCAGGGTCGAACGCTTTTTTGATCTTGCGGTGAATGTCCCGAAAAAGAAACGGCTTGGTGTCGGCGCCGCGCAGCTCGGGCGCGGGCATGGAGAAGAGACGAAAGGTAACGTCCACAATAAGACCCAACGTGCCCCACGATCCCACCAAGAGCCTGGCGGCATCGTATCCCGCCACGTTCTTCATGGTCTTGGCACCGAACTCCACCATTTCCCCGGTGGGCAAGAGCACCCGCATAGCCAAAATCATGTCGCGCACGGGCGGCACGGCGCTGGCGCGCGTGGCCACCACGCCGCCGACGGTTCCGCCGCCGTGCACCCACAAATACCGTTTCTCTTTCTCCACAGCGGTCCGCACCGCCGCCAGAGAGGCGCCCGCTTCCACGGTCACCGTTAGGTTGCCCGGATCAATCTCAAGGATCCGATTTATCTTTTTGGTGGAGACCACAAACGACTCCCGCACCCGGTACCGGCTGCCGCTTCCCTGAATTCCAAAAAAGGATTTCCGCCGAGCGAGATGACGCACCGCCGGCAACAGCGCCTCAACCGAAACCGGAGTGATGAGGCCGTCAGGGGCCTCGATGTCGCCATCGAGGTCTTTGTCCACCACGGCCGCGGGTTTGCTCACCAACGGAATGAGCTTGTCTGGGTTGCATTGGTTCTCCGGATCGAACGCCATTTTGATCCGCCGGAACAACGCCAGCGTTTCCCGGGAGAAAAGCCACTTCATGGCTTCGCGTTTGTCGATGCCGATGCCGTGCTCGCCGGAAATGGTTCCGCCCAAATCCACGCACGCCTTGAGCATTTGATAGCCGGCTTCTTTCACGATGCGTGTCTGCTCGACGTCGCGTTCGTCAAAAATAATTTGGGGATGCAAATTCCCATCGCCCGCATGGAACAAGAGCGCCACCCGCAGCCCCGCGTCCTCCGCGATTTTTTTGATGCGCCGGAGCGCCTCCGGCAACCGCGTTCGCGGCACCGCTCCGTCTTCCACCAGAACATTGGGCGCGAGCCGAGCCATGGCGGCGTAGGCGCCACGCCGGCCTTCCCAGAGCTTGGCGCGTTCCGCTTCGTCTTTAGCGAACCGGTAATCCCGGCTTTTGTTTTTCTGGCAGAACTCGTTGATCTGCTGAGCCTGACGATCCAAGTCCGCGGCCATATCCCCGTCAATTTCAATCAAAAGCACGGCGGCGGCGTCCAGCGGATACCCGGCGTGGGAAAACGCCTCCACCGCGGCAACGGTGGTTTTGTCCATGGCTTCGAGCGTGGCCGGCAAAAGGCCCGCGCCAATAATGTCGGTCACGGACTGAATCGCGTCTTCGATGGAAGAAAAGCTCACCAGCATCGTCCGGATAAATTTGGGCTTCGGCAAAAGCTTTAACCGAACGCGGGTCACGATGCCGAGGGTTCCCTCCGAGCCGACAAAAAGCCCGGTCAGGTCGTAGCCGGGTTCGTCCACACCGGTTTGGAGAACTTGGCCGTCAGGAAGAACAATTTCCAAGCCCTGCACAAACTGGGAGGTGACACCGTACTTAAGGCAATGCGGCCCGCCGGCGTTGGTCGCCACATTGCCTCCGATGGTGCAGGCCTTCTGACTGCCGGGATCGGGCGGATAGAAAAGGTTGTCACCCGCGATCGCGTTTTGCAGCCGAAGGTTGATCACCCCCGGTTCCACCACCACTTCGCGGCGCGCTGCGTTGATCGCGGAAATACGGGTCAGTTTGGCCAGAGCAATGACCACCGCGCTGTGAAGCGGAACGGGCCCCCCGCACAAGCTGGTCGCCGCGCCCCGCGCGACGAACGGTTTTTTGTACCGAGCAAGAATGCGCACAATGCCCGCCACCTGTTCCGGTGTTTGCGGAATGACCACAGCGGACGGGATCGCCCGATCCAACGCCGAATCAAACGAATAAAAAAACCGCTCCCCGGGCTCGGTCAGAACGTTTTTCTCTCCGACCAGAGCAACCAGCTCGGCAATCCAAGGCAACGACGGCGATGATGTGGGTTTGGACATGAATTTTTGGGAGCGGCGCGCGCTGCTCTAATTATATGCGGTGACCGCCCTGGGGTCGATTCTATTGTTGAAGAATGTTTTCCTCCCCCTTTAGGGGGGAGGGTAGGGAGGGGGTTCCCCCGGCCTTATCACCCTCCCCTAACCCCTCCCCTTCAGGGAGGGGAATTCAAAAAAGTAGGGCTCCCTTTTTGGGGGAGCCCCACTTTGAAAAACCGACCATCGCCCCGGGGGGCTTAAGCCGGGATTTACTTGTTGGAATATTTGGTCTTGGCTTCAAGCACCGCTTGCGCCGCTGCAAGGCGGGCGATCGGCACACGGAAGGGGCTGGCCGATACATAGCTGAACCCGGAGCGGTGACAGAACTTCACCGATTCCGGATCCCCGCCGTGCTCGCCGCAGATCCCGATCTTCAAGTCTTTCTTCACTTTGCGTCCCAATCCCACCGCCTGGTTGATGAGTTTCCCCACGCCGGCCTGATCCAAGGTCTGGAACGGATCGTCCTTGAAGATTTTTTTCTCCATGTAGACCTTGATGAACTTGGCGGCGTCGTCGCGCGAAAAGCCCAAGGTCATCTGCGTCAGATCGTTGGTTCCGAAGGAAAAGAACTCCGCGGTCTGGGCGATTTCGTCCGCGACCACCGCGGCGCGTGGAACTTCGATCATGGTTCCCACGGTGTAGGCCACTTTGGCGCCGTTTTCTTTGAAGACTTCTTGCGCCACACGATCAATGATGGCTTTCTGATCCTTGAGCTCCGAAGCGAAGCCCACGAGCGGCACCATGATTTCCGGCAAGGACTTGATCTTTTCCTTGGCCAACTCCACGGCCGCGGTCAGGATCGCGCGCGCTTGCATCTCGGTGATTTCCGGATAGGTGATACCCAGTCGGCACCCGCGATGACCGAGCATGGGGTTGAACTCATGCAACTCCCGTGACTTGGCCCAGATCTTATCGGCCGAGATCCCAATCTTGTGGGAGAGCTCTTTCGATTCCTCTTCGGTCTTCGGCAAGAACTCGTGGAGCGGGGGATCGATCAACCGAATGGTTACGGGATAGCCCTTCATTTCCCGGAAGAGACCTTTGAAGTCGTCTTTCTGGAAGTGGAAGAGCTTGTTCAAGGCGGTGCGGCGCGCCTCGAGCGTGTCGGCCACAATCATTTCCTGCATGATGGGGAGCCGTTCTTCCGCGAAGAACATGTGCTCGGTGCGGCAAAGGCCGATGCCCTGCGCCCCGAACTTCATGGCTTGAATCGCGTCGCGCGGAATGTCGGCGTTGGCGCGAACCTTGATTTGCCGGAAGGAGTCGGCCCAACTCATGAAGGTTTCGAAATCGCCCGACATCTGGGGCTCTTTCAAGGCCACTTGGCCTTCGATCACGCGGCCCGTCGATCCATCGATGGTAAGCCAATCGTTCTCGCGAATGGTGGTGCCGTTGTATTGGAAGATTTTGCTGTCCTCGTCCACTTTGATGGATTCGCAACCGGACACGCAGGGTTTCCCCATGCCGCGGGCCACAACGGCCGCGTGAGAGGTCATGCCGCCGCGTGCGGTCAAAATGCCGCGGGCCGCGTCCATGCCATGAATGTCGTTCGGGTTGGTTTCCATACGAACCAGAATGACCGGTTCGGAGCCGCCGCGTTCCGCGGCGTCATCGGCGGTAAAAACCGCCCGGCCGGTGGCCGAGCCCGGCGAGGCCGGAAGGCCGGTCGTGATGACCTTCACCTTGGCGCCCGGGTCGATGATGGGATGAAGCAGCTGGTTGATCTGATCTGGCTCAACGCGCATCAAGGCTTCCTCTTTGGTGATGAGCTTCTCTTTCACCATGTCGACCGCGATCTTAATGGCGGCCTGCGCGGTGCGCTTGCCGTTGCGGGTCTGAAGCATGTAGAGCTTGTTCTTTTCGACGGTAAACTCGAAGTCCTGCACGTCGCGGTAGTGTTTCTCCAGCTTGGAGGTGATGTCTTTCAGCTGGGCGAACACTTTCGGCATGTCCTTCTGAAGTTCCGCGATGGGCTTGGGGGTCCGGATGCCGGCCACCACGTCTTCGCCCTGCGCGTTCGTCAGGTATTCGCCGTAGAATTCTTTGAGGCCGGTCGACGGGTTGCGAGTGAACCCCACGCCCGTTCCGGAGTCGTCTCCCATGTTGCCGAACACCATGGCTTGCACGTTGACGGCGGTGCCGATGTCTTCGGAGATTTTGTTGAGGCGCCGGTAGGTCACGGCGCGATCGTTCATCCAAGAGCGAAACACCGCGTCACGCGCGGCGGTCAACTGATCCCACGGTTCCTGTGGGAAATCGTGGCCCGCGTTCTGGCGAAAGAGCGCTTTGTAGCGACGCACCACTTCTTTCAAATCGTCGGCATTGAGGTCGGTGTCGAGCTGCACGCCTTTGTGGCGCTTCACGCCCGCCAATTCGTGCTCGAATTTCTCTTTGGAGACCTCAAACACCACATCGCTGCACATCTGGATGAAGCGCCGGTAGGCGTCCCACGCAAAGCGCTCGTTCCCCGTTTTTTTCGCAACGACCTGAACCACCTCGTCGTTCATTCCGAGGTTCAAAATCGTGTCCATCATCCCGGGCATGGAGAACTTGGCTCCCGAGCGGACCGACACCAAAAGAGGGTTTTCTTTGTCGCCGAATTTCTTGCCGGAGGTCTTCTCCAACTGGATCATGGCGGTTTTCATCTGCGCCTCGAAATCCTTGGGAAGCTTTTTGCCGTTGGCGTAGTAATAACGGCACATTTCCGTGGTGATGGTGAAGCCCGGGGGCACCGGAACGCCGGAGGAAGACATCTCCGCCAATCCCGCGCCTTTTCCACCGAGCAAATCTTTGAGTTTTCCGCTGCCGTCGGCTTTGCCGCCGCCGAATGAATAGATGTACTTCTGCTTCTTGGCCATGGTGTGTTCTCTCCTTAATACAGTGAAGAATGATGGGAACCAAACCGCGGGGAACCGCTGTGTGGGAGGCTGTTGAAAAAGGTCCCCGCGCGGCAACGGTTGTTGTCGCGCGGGGACCGAACAGCTGAGTCGAAGGAATCCTACTTAATTTCGGTGGGAGTTATTTCTTTTTCGGAGCCGCCGGAGCCGGCGCTTCGGGAGCGGATCCGTCCTGCCGTTGCTCGGCGATATCGTTCAGGCGTTTCTCCAACTGATCGTTGGGAAGGCTGCCGGTGGTGTCGGTCCCCAAGTCCAGATCGGAATACCGGGCCGGAGTCGCGGTCCGCGGCTGTTCCGCCAAACGGGCCAGAAGCGCCAGTCCCAAGAGAACCACGATCAAACCGATGAAGGCCGCCCAGGCCCGAACCGGTCGTGCGTCGCGGACAATCACAACGCCCTGAATCGTCACAACAAGAGCCCAGAGATTCACGGCCACAGCGATCCACGGGCCGACTTTGGGAATCTGACCCACAATCGCGGTCACGGGCGAGAAAGCCGATACCAAGGCCGAGATGCGGTACATGGCCCGATAGTTCTCGGCGGTGCCGGTGACGGCGCCGTCCACGAACATCCACAGGAAGAAGGCCCCGATGAAGCTGAAAACAAAGGCCAACACAGGCACGAGAACCAGAACCGCGACAATGGCCCATACTTTCGGAATGGGGGCCAGCGCCGCCGCGGGTTGCATCGAGGTCACAATCGCCGCGATGATCCCGTTGACGATTCCCATCACCACCACAAACATCATGTACGGCTTCAATGTGGGGGATGCGTTTTGCTGCTTGATTTCATTCAGGGCGCTCCACGGACGCACCCAGGCCGACATGAACGTTCCAACAAGACTAGTCATTGACGTCTCCTTCGATACAACGTTTTTACTTAGGCTTTCTTTTGCATAAACGTATGAATGCCGCACTCCTTCTTTTCCAACCCCGCCCAGCGTCCGCTCCGCTCGTCTTGTCCCGCGAGCGGCGGCACGGTGCACGGTTCGCACCCGATGCTGGTGTAGCCCTTCTCCCACAAGGGGTGGAACGGAAGGTCGTGCTGCTTCATGTACGCGTAAATTTCCTTGGAGGTCCAATTCGCCAGCGGATGGACTTTTATCAAACCCGCACCGGCCTCCTCAATGATGTGGATGTTTCTCCGGTTCTTGGTTTGGTTCCGCCGGAGACCCGCGATCCAGCAGCGCAATCCCGCGAGGGACCGCTGCATCAAATCCACCTTGGCGTCGTCGCAGCATTCCCCGGTGATATCCCGGCGCTCGGCCAGGTTCTTCTTGGTTTGTTCGATTTGTTGTGGGGTGGCGCGAAACACGCGGACGTTTAAGTTCCACCGCGCCCGCAGGTCCTCCATGAACCGGTGTGTCTCCTTAAAGAGAAAACCGGTGTCGAGAAAGAGGATCGGAAGATCGGGTTTGATTTGAATCGCCATGTGAATGAGAGCAGCGCTTTCCCCCCCAAACGAAGAGGAGAGCCCCGCCTCGGACGAATAGGTCTCAATCGCCCACCGCAGGATGTCCTGAGGTTGAGCGGTCTCAAATTTTTGGTTGAGCGATGGGATGTTGAGTTGAGTTGTCATGGTTCTCCGTCGTCATCCCGGCACGTCGTTGGCCGGGATCGTGTTACCCAAACGAAATCTGTCCTCTAAGTTCCGCGATCCCGGCTAGAAGCATGCCGGGATGACGGCTTTTCTGAGTGCGGCTATGCCGCCCCCGTCGCGGCCTTTGCCGCCTTGGTCACGGTTTCCCGTCGGTCCAAGAGCGGCTCCAAAAGCGAATCCGGCACATTCAGCGACCCCATGCCGACCCCGATGCGGATGTGGGGTTTGTTTTCTCCATGAAAATCCGAACCGCCGGTTTGAAGAAAGCCGTATTTGTCGGCCATTCGGCAGAAAAACGCGGTCTGCTCCGGCGAATACGTGGGATAAATGGCTTCGATGCCGTCCAGTCCCCACGTGCGCCACTCTTTGAGCGAGGCCTCCAACACCTCCGGCGGACGCTTGAGCAACCCCGGATGCGCCACCGAGGTCACCGCCCCGGCGGCGTGCAACAAATCGATGGCCTCCCGAAGGGGCAGCTCGTCTTTCGGAAAGTAGGCTTGCCCACCGGGAATCAAATACCGGTCAAAGGCGTCCTGCATGGTTTTCACCACGCCTTTTTCCACGAGCAAGCGGGCGATGTGCGGCCGTCCCACGGTCCCCGTTCCCGCCACACGGTAGACCTCCTCTTCCGTTACCGTGATGCCCAGTTTTTGCAATTGAGTGACGATGCGGGTGTTCCGGCTGCGGCGGCCGTCGCGCAAATAAATGAGACGCGACTCCAATTGCTGCTGCGGTCCGTCCAAAAAGTACCCGAGAAGATGCACGGTCTGATCGTTCTCCCGCGTGCTGAGTTCAATGCCCGGAATGGCCATGGCGTTGTGCTCAATTCCCCACGCCACAATGGCGTCCCGACGGGTGGCGGTGTCGTGATCGGTGATCGCGAAAGCTTTGAGTCCCATGGTCCGACAGGTTTCCAGCACCTTGTCCCAGGCCCAAGTTCCATCGGAGTCGGTGGTGTGCAATTGAAGATCGATCATGGACGGGAGGCCGCGGCCTTGCGAGGAATAAGCCGCCGCTCTTCGAGGTACGCGAGAATCTTGCCCAGACTTTCCGCCACCGTCTCTTTTTCGGAGTTGACGGTGATCTCGGCCGCGACCGGAGGCTCGTACGGATCGGACACCCCGGTGAAATGCTCGATTTGGCCGGCCAAGGCTTTTTTGTACAGCCCTTTCACGTCTCGTTTCTCCAAGGTTTCCAAGGAGCACTCCACATAAATTTCGATGTACCGTCCGATTTGTTGACGATTGAACTCCCGCACCTCGCGGTACGGGGAGATGGCGGCCGATAGCGCCCACACGTCGTTGCGGGTGAGCAATTTGCAGACATAACCGATCCGTTTCACGTTGATGTCGCGGTCCTCTTTGCTGAAACTGAGGCCCTGGCTTAAATTCATCCGCACCTCATCGCCGTCCAAAATTTCGACGCGCAAGCCCCGGTCGCGCAGTTCCGCCGCCAGTTTTTTTGACAACGTGGATTTTCCGGCGCCCGAAAGCCCGGTCAACCACAACGTGTATGCTTTTGATTCAGACACAAATTACTCCCATCGCTGACGTCGTTTCATAGGAAAGAGGCGAGGACACGGGCCGCAAACTGGAGATCCGACATGGAGGCGTCATCCGGCGGTAAAAACCAAGAACACGTCGAATTATAAAACATCACGGCTTGTCTTTGAGTTCGATCTGAGCGCGATCGCGGGCGTTGCGCGCCAACACGTTGTCGCGGTCGTACCGCACCGCCTGGTCCCAGGCGCCGGCGGCTTGTTGAACCTTGCCTTGCGAATAAAGCAGAAGACCCTGGCTGTAGAACGCCCGGCTCTTCTCGATGTCGCGCTCGATCTCGTACACCGGATGATTGGGGACCGCGGGAGCGGCCTGCGTCTGAACCAAGGCCTGTCGCTCCAAGGCGTGGATAGCGCGACCCATGTAATCCGCCGCCTCCTGGTTGTCCGGGTCCATCTCTTTGACCCGTTGCAGGCTTTTGATGGCGTCCAAATATTCCTGCCGTTCAAATTTGAGCTTGGCGATTTTCATCTCGCGGTGGATCGGTTCGTACACCCGTTTGCGGGCGTCTTCAAGATAGGTCTTGGCTTCCACGTCATCGGGCCGGAAACTGAGCACCCGTTGGCAGGATTGCAGGCACGCGCGGAACTCACCTTTGTTAAAGGCCTCTTTGGCCCGCCGCATCTCCAGCACCACGACTTGGCGGGTGCGTTCCTCCGACATCTGCGCCAACGCTTTCTTCTTGTGATCGGCCAGGCGGGTGTTGGTCGGGTCCAGCACCAACGCTTCCGCCAACGACGGCACACTGCGCTCATAATCTCCTTCGAAATAGGAAATGTATCCCTGGGCGGCGTACAGGTCCTGAGGCCGGAGAAACCCTTGGCGTCGGATCACTTGCCGCGCGGCCGCAACTTCGCGTGAGACCTGATCGGCGGCCGGCATCTCGGGTTTGTCCATCATGTCGCGAAGGGCGTCGAGCGTCTGCTGGCCTTTGTTCTGCCAGCGGTTGCTCGCTTCTTGCTCCGCGGCTTTTTTACCGAATTGAACGTGGAAGCCGACCCGGTGGGACGCACCCAAATCGGAGAGGCCGGGCACCGCGTCGTTGTAGCCGAAGGCGTAATCGATGCCCCAGTTGGCAAAGCGGAAACCCACCCCCGCGGTGATTTCGCTTTCGTCCAAGCCGGCCCGAAACGCGAGCAGGTTGTTGACGGCGAACTCGCCGCCCAAATGCCCTTTAAGCGAACGTCCTTTGGTTTGGTTCACGTCGGCAGCGATCATCAAGCGACGCAACGCTTGCAGCCGAAAACCGCCGCGAAGGTCCAATGGATAGCGGTCTTTGGCCGAGCGGAGTTTCACTTCCGGTGCAATCAAATTGTGCGCGGCCACGCCCAACTGCAGGGTGGGAGAAAGGCGCACCATGGTGCCCAGATCGGCGCCCACGCCGATGCCCGTAAAAGTATCGACCTGCTCGCGGACAACTTTCATCGTGACCCCGAGGGAGAGACGGTCGGTGGCGTCAAAACCGTTGGACAACAGGAACGCGCTTTGGTTGACGCTGAAATTTCCCAGCTCGTTGCGGTCCTCATCACGGCGTTGATAGTTGCCCGAATGAAGATTCACGACGCCCACGCCGAACGTGCCCCAATCAATCGTGGGTTGGGCGTAGCTAAAGAAACCCAATCCCGTCTGCTCAAAAAGCTGGCTGTACGCGGTGACAATGTCCCGCCGCTCCACCCGGGCCAACCCGGACGGATTCCAATACGTGGCTCCGGCGTCGTCGGTCACCGCCACGTGCGCTTTTCCCATACCGAGCGAACGCGCGCTGGCGCCAAAATCCAGGAACCCGCCGGCCTGACCGCCGTCCTGGGCCGCGAACCCCAAATCCACGGCGAGGGCAGAAGAACGAAGGACGAAGGACGAAGTGACCAACAAAACAAACCCCATCCCAAAAAACCGCCAGAGAGACATCCTCTCACGTTCCCGCCTTTCCTTCGTCCTTCGTCCTTCGTTCTTCGTCCGTCGTAAAATCATTTCGCCACCGCCATCTTCCACGTCTGCGAGTAGCGCGTCCCCTGGGAATCGGTGGCGTAAATTTTGACGATGTAGCCGCCGTTCCCCACCATTTCACCGGCGCCGTTGCGTCCGTTCCAGACCCAGGTGTTGACCCCGAGACGGGCGGAGTCCGACCCGGCCGACAAATCCGCTTTGCGCACCAGATTTCCCAACAAATCGTAAATGACAATGATGACGTTGCTGTCCGCGCCGAGCATGTAGGTCAATTTGGCGTCGCCGTTTGCGGGACTAAATGGATTGGGATAACTAAACACCCCGGTGATGCCCGGACCCGGCGCGGCCGCGGAGGTGATACGGAACAAACCGAAACGCCGGACAAAGGCGCTCACGATGCGGGACTGAGCCGGATCCTCCGCTTTGGTGCCCTGCCGCGTTCCACCGATGGAGGAACCCGGGCCGCGATCCAAACTGCGCCATCCGTCTTGGAAATATTCCACCCCGAACACGTTGGGCCGGTCCGCCGGCGGGATGTTCGCCACCCGCTCGTTGAAGGCCAGCGTGCCCACCGTCCCGGGCAGAAAATCCGTGATCGCCGTCCCATCGTGCGCCGTGGCCTCTATGCGATAAGGACCGGCGTAGACGTGGCCGTTCAAAAGATGGTCGAGCGTGGTCGGGGCGTTGATCCCCTCGTCGGCCGAGGGTTCGGCCTCAATATCGACGCAGGCCGACACCGGCAGCGCGCCCGCTGGAATGGACACCGACAACCGTCCATCGCGGCCGGCGACGACGGCGCCCTGATCGGATGGAACGCCGGGCAGGATGTCCCAACTTTTTCGCAACGCTTTGCGGTTGGCGTCCAGAAACGCCACGTCCACATGGAGATACCGATTGGGAAGAGCCGCGCTGAACGTCGCGCGGTTTCCGGTGAGCGACACATTGCCGTTCAGCCGCACCGGCTCCGCGTTTTCGTAGGTGTACACCTTGATCGAATCGTCGTTAATCATCAGCGGATCGATCACCACGTTTTCAAAGGCAATCGACAACAAGGTTGGCGCGCCCGTGGTGGTGCAGCCGCGGTCAGGAATGGACGGCGTGAGGACGCCGGTCGACTCCGGAATGTTTCCGTTATCGATCACAAACGGAACCGACACCGACCGTGTGTTGCCCGCCCGGTCCTTGGCCGTGACCGTCAGTTGGTACGACCGGCCATTCTCAAACTCGGGTTCGTTCGAGACCGGGTCCACACGTTGGGTGTCCAAGGCGTAGGAATACAGCGAGCCGCTCCCAGCCGCAAACACCGCCAGCTCCCTGGTTCCGATGGAAAACACCACGGTGTCGAGAGTCGCGTCCGTGACGTTCGAGATCAAATTGGGTTTCAGAAAGAGAACCTGACTGGGAAGAGGGCTGGTGATTTGCACGTCGGGACGGGTGTTGTCCACCACGACGTTCACGGAGGTGCGCGTGGCGACCGTCCCTTTGATGGCCGCGATTTCGAGGATATGGTTGCCGTCCGGCAGTCCGTTGGTGGTGTCCCAGGAGAGAACGTACACATCGGACGTTCCCTCTCGCACCAGCGGCCATGTCTGCCCTTGGTCCAGGGTGGCTTGGAATTGATCCGGCGTGCCTTCAATCAACCGCGCCGCCACCCGCACAACGCCTCGCACGGCGGCGTTGGGTTGCGGTTCAATCACACTGAATTGGGGGCGCGTGCCCGATCCGGCGTTCTGCACCGTGATCGCGTTGGTCCGGAGGACGCCGTTCCCGGCTTTGTCGATCACAAGAACTTGCAGACTGTACGACCCGTCGGGGAGGGCGCTCGTGTCCCACGAGTAGGTCAGATTGGGTCCGTTCACCGAGGTCAAAAGAGTGTCGTTGCTTCCGCTTAAGAGATGCAGCTCAATGCGGGCCACGCCCTGATTGTCGCTGGCCGCCGCCTGCACCACGAACATCCCCGTCACAAGAGCGTCTTTCAGCGGGACGAAAGCCTCCACGCTGGGGGAGGCGTTGTCGACCATGACGGTCACGGTTTGATCACGGCTCACGTTCTTTGAGTCCGTGACGAACGCCCGCAGCGTGTGAGACATCGCGGGCAAGTCTCCGGTTTTCCATGTGTAGGTGTACACGTCTCCATTGGTCCGAGTGGCCGGAACCGGCGTGGCTCCGTCAATCGACAGCGTCACGGTCGGAACCGATTCGTTGTCATGAGCGAGCATCTGGATTTGAACATCCCCGCCCACGCTGCCGTTGTTGGTCGGATTGACGAAAGAAATCGTGGGAGGTTGATCCACCGCGTTCACGGTAAAGGACACGCGCGCCGTGTTGCTCTCCGCCAGGTTGCTGTCACGAACGCGGAAGGTAAATTGATCCGTCCCGCTGAAGGAAGTCGTTGGGGAATAGGTGTACGACGGCCCTCCCCCGGTCAGGCCGCCGTGCGTAGGAAGATCCACCGGCACGTAGGACAACGTGTCTCCATCTGGATCCCGGGCCACGACCGTGAACGTAATCGGGGTGCCCTGCCCGGTGACAACGGCCTTGTCGTCGGCGGTGGGAGGGTTGTTGGCGGCGTTCACTTGGATCGTCACGATGGCCGACGGGCCGGGTCCCTGCGCGTCACTGGCTTGGAAGGAGAAGGAATCGTTGCCCACGTAATTGGGCGCCGGTGTGTACAGAACGGTGGTGATTCCCCCTTGCGTGGCCAAGGAATGCGTGCCGTGCGCCGGCGGTGTTACCACTGTGAAACTCGGTGCATCGCCGTCCCGATCGTTCGCGGTCAAGGTGACGAGCTTCGCCACGTTCTTGAGTGTGACGAGGCTTTGCTCCAACGCCATCGGCAGATGATTGACGTGGCTAACGTTGATTGAAACCGCGGCCACATCGCTATCGAGCCCGTGATTGTCCGTGACACGGAACCGAATCCGATCCGAGCCGGAATACGGAACAAACGCGGTGTAGGTCCAGTTGGCTCCCAAACCGGTCAACGTGCCGTGTGTTGTCGATTCGATGATGGACACGGTCAAGGTGTCTCCCGCATCCGAATCGGTTCCCTGCAGGGTGATCGAAAGAGGCGTTCCATCTACCGCGGACACGGTGTCCGGGAGCGCGGTGGGGGCGTGGTTGGTCACCACGCTCACAACCAGCATCGTGACGACTTCCTTGTTGCTCGTGGCCTTCCCATCGCTGGCCTGGAACGAAAAGCTGTCGAGGCCGGTGTAACCTGGCTGCGGGGTGTAAGTGCGGTTCGCCGTGGTCCCGGGGCTTACCGTTCCGTGCGATGGGAGATCGACGATGGTGTAGGTTAGCGTGTCCCCATCGGCGTCTTGAGCAAGAAGAGTGAGAGGAGTCTGACCGGTCACCAAAGACGTCACGTTAAGCCGAGAGGCCACGGGCGCGTGATTGATGGCGTTCACGGTGAACGACACCGTGGCCGTGTTGCTGTTGGTTTTGCCGTCGTTGGCCAAGTAGGTGAACAAATCTGTCCCGCTGTAGCCGGGGTTCGGGGCGTAGCGTTGGGTTGGACCCGAACCAACGAGCGTTAAATTCCCATGGGTTGGACGGGTTAGCACCGTGTAGGTCAACGCATCGCCATCAACATCCGTGGCGGACGGGACCACATCAACCGTGGCGTCTTGGTTTAAGGTGTACGGGAGAGACGAGGCAATCGGAGCATCGTTCACCGGCAAAACCGTGATCGACACCGTGGCGGGGGCGCTGAACAACGATCCATCGCCCACTTTGAACGTAAAGGAATCCGGCCCGTTGTAATTCGACGCTGGTGTGTACGTGATGAATTGATTGTTTTGCTGGCCCACAGTCCCGTGAGACGGCGAATTCACCACCGAATAAGTGAGCGGATTGCCGTCGAGGTCGAATCCACTCAACGTAATGATGATCGGTGCGTCCTCAAGGGAGGTGATCGTCTGTGCGTCGGCGGTCGGAGGTCGGTTCACGGCGCTCACGGAGAAGATGGTTTGGTCCGATCCCACGTTGCCGGGCACGCCGGCGTTGTCTTGCGCCTGAACCTTCAATACATGGGAACCGGGAGCCGTGATCGGCGCGCTGAGATTAAAAACCAACCCGGACAAAGTTCCGTTCACCACTTGCCCGTCCACCGTGGCCACCACGCTGCCGCTTCGAATTCCATGGAGATCGTCCAACAAGGAGAACTGAATCTGACTCACGGAGGTAAGCCCGCTGGCCCCGTTGGCGGGACTTTGGATGCGAACGCGGGGCGGCGTGTTGTCGATGACAATGGGGCGGCTGGTGGTGGTGGTATTTCCCAGTTTGTCCGTCGCGGTGGCGCGAAACTCCCATGCCCCATCCGCGTACGCGGGAAGGGTCGTGTCGAGAAGAAAGGAAGCGGTCCCTCCGGAAGCGGTCGTAAGCGGAAGCTCATTGGCAGCGCTTTTGAGAACGAGTTTCAATGTGTCCATGCCGCTGACGTTGTCCGTGGCCGTGGCGCGCAGCGTGCGCGTGCCATTCATCACGTTGTCCGCGCCGAGAGTGATCGGCGTCACGGTCAACGCACCGAGGGCGGGGGCGGTGTTATCGACATTCAATTGAATGGTGGCTGTCCGCGGGTTGTTGAAAATATCCGTGCACGTCGTGCGAAAGGAATTCAAGCCGTCGGGGATGCCGATGGTGTTGTACGACGACAGCTCGTAGACACCAAAGCTCGTGGTGGCCGCGTATTTTTTGGTTGGCGTTCCCGGTCGTGGCTCTGAGAGCAACGTTTCCCCGATCTTGTCGTTCAAAGGCGGGGTGGCGCGGTCATCTTGAGCAAAAACGGAAAGCCCAATGGTTCCGGACACAAAACTGAATTCGGCCGGCGTTTTGGGGAAGCGATAAGCACATTGCGGCGGCGTGCTATCGACAATGTAGAGACCGGAGCTGCGTCCGATCGCGCCGGTCACGTCTTGCGCCTCCGCGACCAGCGTGTGAGCGCCGTCCGACAACGCCGCGGCGTTTAAGTTAATGGTCTGAGTTCCGTACGCCGGGTTGTTGACGCGCGCAATCTCGGGGCCCGATTGTCCGTCCATAACGCTCACATACGTCAACGCCGGATCCCGAACCGTGATGGTGTGAACCGTGGCCACGCGATGGACGCCGTTGGAGGTGTCCGCAAACGAACCGAACGAACTCGGACCGAACAAACCGGTTTGCGGTTGAAACGTGGCGCCGCTGGCGGGCCCCGCGATGGACCCGTAGGTGGGCGGAGTGAGTCTTACCAGACCCACGCCGCCCGTCATGGAAACCGAAAAGCCGAGCGAGGTGTTGAACGCCGTGGTCAGATTGAGCGGTGTCACGGTCGGCGCGGCGGACGGGGTGCCCGACCGGATGTTCACCGCGGTGAGGCTGTAGCCCTCACCATCGAAGAGCCGCAAAATGGCGGCATCGGTTCCTGTCCGGGACGACATCGGCGTGTAGGTCAATTGATTGCCAGAAATTTGAAGGAATCCATAGGCCGTCGGGGTGTCGACAATGATGGTCACGGCGTCGTTGTCCGCGTCCGTGGGGTTCAATGTCACGGTCACCGGAGAACCGGGGTTGCCCACCATCGTCACGGACGGAAGAACCGGCAGGTGGTTGGTTTTGGCGGTACGCTCCATGGACATCGGCATCGCGAACGCCGCGCCGCCCACCACCGTGTTGACGGGCAGCGTCATCAACGCCGCCGGCTGTGTGGGTTCGGGATTGATGGGAACCGAATTGGCCGGACGAATTTGCACGGTGGCGGATGTCGCTGATCCGCCCCGGTCGTGAGCAAAGATCGTAACGGAATAAGCGTTCGGCAAGACGGTGCACACGACTTCCGGGGCGCTGGTGGGCCCCATGGAACATCCATTCGCTGAGGTTCCACCAATAGAGAGATCCACTCGGTCCAAAGGGTTGGGATCCGACACATCCACCGGAATGGTCGCAATCGTCCCAATGTCCCCCGTGACGAAACTCGGCATGTTGTGGAATTGCGGCGGGCCGTCGGTGACGCGATAAATCGTGGTCTGACTTCCGCTTTGAGAGGTGCTCGGGTTGTTCCACGTAAAGGTGACCGTCAAGTCGGTGGTGGCGCTCACATCCGGCGCCTCAAACGTCAGCTGATAGCCGCTGTTAATTTGGTGGACGAGGCTGTTCAAATCAAAAGGAGACGTTGTCCAGGAATAATTCGCGCCTTCGCCGGGAAAGTCAGCGGGCGGCGTCACTGTGGCCGTGTCTTCTTCATCGACAGGGAGGATGTCGGCCCGACCCGCGACCGTCCCCATCGTCAAAAGAAAAAGAGCCAACCCGATCCGACGGACGCCGGGCCGAATCATGGAAAGAAAACGGAAGAAGCTCCGGGTGCCGTTCATCCCCGCTTTTCCTTTTTCTCGAACCGAAGCGCGGCGGTCACCGGAGCGCCGTCGCGGGTCACGTTCACCGCGGCCGGCGGTTTCAGGGCGGACAACAAATGAGGTCCGAGCGGCAGAGTGAAGTAGAACACCGACCCTTTGTCCACTTCGCTTTCCACCCAAATTTTTCCGCCCTGGGCCTTCACCGAGTTTTGCACGATGTTAAGCCCCAGGCCCGATCCCGACACCGGATTTTCCACCCGGTCGCGGGTGTCTTTCAACGTTTCGAATTTCTGAAAAAGCCGGTCGATTTTGTCGGCGGGGATGCCCACGCCGGTGTCCGCCACCGCAATCTGCGCGAAACCCGGCGTCGTCTTGACGCTCAACACAATCCCGCCCCGGTTGGTGAACTTGATGGCGTTGTAAATCAGATTCGAGAGCACCTGGCGAATTCGCTCCGCGTCCGCCAAAACGGTTAAGGTTTCCGCCGGCAGAACCGATCGGATGGTGAGCCCTTTGTCCGCCGCGCGCGGCTCAAAGAAATCGGCCATCTCGTGCAGAATTTTTCCGATGTCGATGGGCTGGATATCGAACGACATCTTGCCGGCCTCGAGCCGCATGAGGTCCAAGATATTGTCGACCAATTTGTTTAGCCGCTCGGAACCGTAAAGCAGGCGGTCCACGGAGCGTTTGATTTTGGGGTCGCTCGCGGTCACCGGCATCTCCGCCAACAGTTCCACGGTCGCGATGATGCTGGTGAGCGGGGATCGGAGTTCGTGGGTGACGTGCGACATAAAATCGTCTTTCATCTCGTCCAGTTTGGCCAACTCTTCGGACATGTGGTTAAAGGTGGTGGTAAGCCGGCCCAATTCATCGCGGCTTGAGACGGCAATCTTGACGCCTTTTTTTCCTTGCGCAATGGCTTCGGTGGCGTGCATGAGCCGCGCGATGGGTTGGGAAAGCGCGCGGCTGAAAATCGAGGCCAGGACCAGCCCAATAACGATAGCGATAAGGCCGATGACGCTAAACCGCATCGCCATGCGGTACACGGTTTGGCGGAAAATTTGGCCGACCACACCGCGCGAATAACCCAGGCGAACGTAGCCCAGCGTGCTGACCGGCTTGGACAATTCGCTCACCGCGGTGCCGGCGAAATTAACGGAGCGCATGGTGGGGCCGGTGGTGCGTTGAATATCGCGTGCCACCGGGTCTTCATTGGAAACAAACGACAACCCTTTTGTAGACGAAAAAAGCCACGATTGCTTCCGGTCCGCGGCGTTGTAAATCACGCCGGCGTACGCCACCCGGGGAGCCGACAGATTCACCAAATTGATCACGTAATTAAGCAACGCGGGTTCGTTTGGATTGACAATCAAAGCTTCTTCGCACACCCGGGCCAATTTATCCAGATCGTCCCGCTGTTCTCGCGCCATTTCTTCCAACAATCGTTTCTTTTCGGAAACAATAAGAGAACCCAACACCCCCACCACCACGGTTAGGATGAGGCACGCGCTTGCCAGGTGAAATTTTGCCCTGAGGTTCATGGATTTCCAAGTTACGCTTTTTGTGGTTAACGCCGCCTTAAGCTGACCTTAAAAGGTCATTAAGGTGGATGAGAGAAGCCCCCACATCCCCCTATTAGTTGCACCACAATGGCCTTTAATCCAAATTCAGGTTTTCTTCAAAATTCACTGAAAAATGAAGGCTTTTTGAGGTCAGGGGGTCGAAATAGGGAAAAATGAGAAAAATGGCATAATCCGTGAAATTTTAAGATTGGGCGAAGGGGGACGATTCGTGGCAGAAGGAGTTCGACTACTCGGATTGGTGGCGGGGGTGATGATGCCGCTCTGGAACATCCCCCTCATTGTTCGAATCGTCCGGCGGCGCAGTTGCGGGGATTTAAGTCTTCTCTGGCTTTTTGGGATTTGGGGGTGCATTGTGTTGATGTTGCCGTCGAGTCTGATCTCCACCGACATCGTCCTCAAGGCGTTTGGCATCAGCAACTTTTTGCTCTTCTCGGTTGTTGTTATGGTGGTGATGAAGTATCGAAAAAGCGGAAAAAAAGCCGCCGACGCCGGTTAGGTTCGTTTCCGACGCCGAGTGGTTGTTGTAACATCCGAAAAATTTAATGAGGTGACCGCATGATTGTCCCGACAATTTTGGAACGATGGAATCAGGGCTCGGCCGTGACGTACGATATTTTCTCGCGGCTCTTAAAAGACCGGATTCTGTTCGTGGGCGGCTTTGGCGGGCAGGTGGACACCGATTCGGCCAACATGATCATCGCCCAATTGCTGTACCTCGAATCCGAGGACCCGGAAAAAGAGATCAACCTTTACATCAACTCTCCCGGCGGCATGGTCACGGCGGGGCTGGCGGTGTACGACACCATGCAATACATTCGTTCTCCCATCACCACCATTTGCATGGGCATGGCCATGTCTTTCGGAGCGGTGTTGCTGGCCGCCGGAACCAAAGGGCGCCGGTTTTGCCTGCCCAACTCGCGCATCATGATCCATCAACCGCTTATCTACGGAGAAGGGATTTCGGGTCAGGTGACCGACATCGAGATCGAGGCCAAGGAAATGATCGACACCAAGAACCAGTTGAACGCGATCATCGCCCGTCACGCCGGCCAACCCGTCGAAAAAGTCGAAGCGGACAGCGAACGCAACTATTATCTCTCGGCGGAAGAAGCCAAAGCGTATGGAATCGTCGATGAAATTATTTCCTTCCGTAAAGCCGTCGAAGTGACCAACGGCCACAAGTAAGCCGGCTGTTGGTCTTCCCCGTGTCATGACGCTTCCGTTCCCCATCCGCCGTCCGGTTGTTTTTTTCGATTTGGAAACGACGGGGCTGGATATTAAATACGACCGCATCATCGAGATCGGTGCCATCAAAATTCACGCCGATGGCCGGAAGGAAAATTTCCTGGCGCGACTCAACCCCGAGATGAGAATTCCCGCCGAAATCACCGCGCTCACCGGCATCACCAACGAAGAGGCCGCGGCCGCCCCGACATTCTCAAGCCGCGCCGCCGACATCAACGCCTTTTTTGCGGACGCGGACTTGGGCGGCTACCACGTCGGGCGGTTCGACGCCAAAATGATGGTTGAAGAATACCGTCGGGCGGGGCTCGATTTCCGGCTGGAGGAGCGCTGCATCCTGGACGCTCAAGCGATTTTCCACCAAAAGGAGAAACGGGATCTGGCTTCGGCTTACAAGTTTTATTGCAACAAGGACTTGGTGGGAGCTCATTCCGCTCAAGCCGACATCGAGGCGACCTACGAAGTGTTCCTGGCCCAACTTATTCGGTACGCGGACTTGCCACGCGACTTGGATGGGCTTCACAAATTTTGCCGGAACAATCAGGACCGATTCGTTGATTCCGAGGGAAAATTCTTCTGGCGGGACGGCGAGGCGGTTTTCAATTTCGGAAAGTTTAAATCCCAAACGCTCCGGGCCGTGGCGGAGAGCCATCCGGAATATTTGCATTGGGTGATGTCACCGGACCGGCAGTTTTCCCAACAAGTCCTCGACATTTGCTACAGCGCGCTCAAAGGGCAGTACCCCACCCGGCGCGCCGGCGCGGCCGACTAGCGACGGCGGACGTTTCGCGCGCGTGGAACGCGGCGCGTCTTCTCCTCTCGTTTTTTCTCCGTCAACCAATCCTGCAGCGCCTCCGCGGTGCTTCGAAACGCCAACGTCTTCCAGGGAATGTCCTCCGGTCGAAAAAGACCGATCTCCTGCGACTCGATTCCCGGCGACGGCCGTTCTCCCCGCGGCACCGGCGCCACGTAAACAATGGTGACCACGCCCGCGTCCGCATAAGAATAAATTCCCAACAACCGCGGACGCCTCACGCGCGTGCGGATTTCTTCCCAGGTTTCCCGCGCCGCGGCCTGCGCCACGGTTTCCCCCATCTCTTGATATCCCGCGGGGTACGACCAGCGACCGCGCGCCGGCTCAATGTCGCGCCGCAGAAGCGCCACCCGGCCGTCGGACAAAACGGGGATAAGGCCCGCAACCACTTTGGGGTTCACGTAGGTGATCGTGCCGCATCGCACGCACACGTGCCGACGCTTGGCTTCCGCTCGAACGTACCGCCGTTCGAGCGTGCCCCCGCAGGCGTAGCAGCAACGCAGCAGATCCATCTGCGCCCGCCACCAAACACCACGAAGCGTGGCGCGCTTTCGGCGGCCTTTGGTTTTCAACGCCAAGGACAGAAGCGAGGCCGGGTCAGCCATGGGTCCGATTGATGAGATTTATTCGGGGAACTTTCTCGTCGATGAGACGAATCGGAAAGGTGTTTTTGTCGGGATGGTATCGACCCGGCAGCTCCGCGACCGGACGCGCCAACACCTCTTTCAAACACTCGGTCATGTCGTCCACCAATTTCTTCACGGGAAGATCCCAATACGTCTCTCCGTAAGGGCGGAGGAGTTCGGTGCCGGCGTCCGTGAGAAGTTTGGCGCCTTTCAAATTCCGCGCCTCGAAGTGATGCAACGCGGTCGCGTATTGAATGAGCCCTTGGACAAACCCGTTGGCCTCGCCGTGTTCTTCGTGCCAGAGATCTTCCCACACTTCGTGCGCATCGAAAAATTCGCGGGCGTTGAAATGCTCGATGCCTTTTAGATAGCGCGGATCAAGCGCCACGATCGACCTTCTTTTTCGCAGGTGTTGTTCCGGCCACGAGCGCCAGCGGCCCTTCCGGGTTGGGACAAAGATGGCGCACAGGACATTCCGGACAATTGGGCCAGCGCGCTTTGCACACGCGGCGGCCGTGGGTGATGAGCGCGTGCGAAAACCAAATCCAATCGGTTGACGGAATTTTCGTCATCAGCTCTTTCTCAATCTTTTCTGGCGTGGGCTGGCGGCTCAAACCCAACCGGCGCGAAAGCCGTTGGACGTGCGTGTCCACCACCACCCCGCCCGCGATGCCAAAGGCGGTTCCCAGCACCACGTTGGCGGTTTTGCGGGCCACGCCCGGCAGATCGAGCAGCTCCTCCATGGTTTTCGGAACATCGCCGCCGAACCGGTCCACCAACATCGCGGCCATGCCGCGCAGCGACTTGGCTTTGTTTCGATAAAAACCGGTGGAACGAATAAGCGCTTCCATTTCGGTGGGGGTGGCGGCGGCGTAGGCTTTGGCGTTTCGGTAGCGCTTAAAAAGCGCGGGCGTCACCTTGTTGACTCGCTCGTCGGTGCATTGGGCCGACAATATGGTCGCCACGATCAATTCCAACGGCGAGGAATGCGTCAGCGCGCAAAGCGGCGTGGGATACACTTTTTTAAGTTCACGAAGGAGCCGCGGGACATCGGGATTGGGTCGGTACATGGTCGGATGATCCCAAAAAAGAAACGCTATGAGCTATGAGCTTTGGGCTGTGAGGGCGCCGTCATCCCGGCGTGCTGTTGGCCGGGATCGCGTAAGAAAAAAGGAATCTTTCGGTTGAATGGAGGGATCCCGGCCAACGACGTGCCGGGATGACGTCTAGGCGGAGGCGGCGGCTTCGGATTTCTTGGGCAGTCCCAACTGGATTGCGGCGGAAACGGTTTCTCCCCGCGCCATTAAGAAGACTTTGTTGCGGCCGTCGCGCTTGGCGGCGTACAAGGCTTTGTCCGAGCACTCAACCAAATCCTGGTCGCTCGTGACGTTGGCATCCGGATAAGATGCCACCCCGATCGAGACGGTAAGTTTTTGAGCGGTGCTGCGCCCCGCGAACGGGAAATAATGTTCTTCCGCCGCCCGGCGGATTTTCTCCGCCACGTTCAGGCCCGATTCCACCGGCGTCTCGGGCAGAAGCACCACGAACTCTTCTCCGCCGTACCGCGCCACGATGTCGGTCCCGCGCACGTTGCGGATGAGGATGCGCGACACTTCTTTCAACACGATGTCGCCCGCGGGATGGCCGTTGCGGTCGTTGTAGGCTTTAAAATGGTCCACGTCGATCATGAGGAGCGTGAGCGGCCGGCCGTAGCGCTGAGAACGCGAGAACTCTTCCGCCAGCTGCAGCCGGAAATAGCGCATGTTGAAAAGTCCCGTGAGCGAATCGCTCTGAGATTCGGTCCGCAGGCGTTTTCGTTCGGAATCGATTTCGCGCGACATTTCGTTGAAGGCTTCTTGAAGTTCCCCCAACTCGTCTTTGCCGATGGCGGGAACCTGAACGTCGGTTTTGCCGCGGGTGAAGTTGCGAATGCCTTCGAGCAAGAGCGACAAGGGCTGCACCACGTATTTCCACAAGTACGCCCACAACGCTCCGATGAACACCACGATGGTGATCAAGAAAAGATAAGCGACCCGCCCGTACCGGCCCAGAATTTCGTTGATCTGTTCCTGTCGCGCCTTGGTCATTCCCTGTCGGAATCCTTTTAATTGATCGATCAAGGCCCCGATTTTCACCAGATACTGATCGCCGAACTTGACCATCTGCATGGCTTTGCCGGCGTCGCGGCCGCGGGTCAACAAAATCTGGCGGGTTTCGTTGTCGTATTGAACGTAAAGTTCGTCCACCTCGTTCAACTTGTCCTGTTCCACATCGTCGCTGGCCCACTTCTTGGCGGAGATGAAAGCGCGGTTGTAATTCACGCGTTCTTTTTCCCAATCATCGAGCCAGCTTTTGTCATTGGAAATCAGGTACCGGTACACGGCGTTGTCTTGCCGTCGAAGGGAAATTTCCAATTCGGCCAACGCGTGGACCATCGGCAAATGTTTGTTGACGACGAGGTTCGCCACGTCGCCAATGGCGCGCGTGCTTTGCCCCGTCATATAAAGGGCAACACTGGACACCACGGCAAACGCCGTGACAAACACCAGGATGCGGGTCCGAACGCTGTTCACAAAAGGTACCTCAGTGGCTAGGGTGGAGTGGGGAATGAACGCCGAAGGACGTTTTTATCATGGGAACCGTGCCGGCGCCAGGGAGATTTTGGAAATTTAGTTGGCTTGCGGGGACGGCGCCGGCATCGGGATCGGTGCGTGGAAAAGATCTTCAACCTGCGATATTCGCAGAGCTGAAACGCTTGGAACCACCAAATCCGCCCCTGACAAAACAAAGGTGGGATAGGAGGTGGCGACCGCGATGCACTTCATGCCGGCGTTGTGAATGGGCGCGATCGCTTCGCGGGAATCCTCGATCACCACGCACTCCGCGGGACGGATGGGCGTGGGCCGTTTGCCGGAAGCGTTCATCGCCTCAATGGCTTTGAGATAACTTTCGGGATCGGGCTTGCCTTTGGTGACATCGTCGGCGCTGATCACGTGCTCAAAATAAGGACGGATCCCCGCTGCCTCAAGCAGCATTTCGAGCTCGTGTTTGCGGGCGCCCGACGCCACCGCGAGCGGATACCGCTGAGAAAGCGCCATGACAAATTCCGGTACCGCCGGAAACGGCAAAACGCCTTCGGTGGCGATCAAATCCTGGAAAACCTGAGTCTTTTCTTCGAGGAGACGCGCCAATTCGTCGTGAGAGAGCGGCAGGTTGTGGTCCTTATAAAAGAGCGAGAAGCAACCCCGGTCGTCCAAGGTCAGATAGCGCTCCTTATAAAGCTCTTCGGTGAGAGCCTGGCTTCGCTCTCCCAAAACTTTTTTGAGGGCGGTGAAATGCAATGGCTCCGAGTCGAGCAGAACGCCGTCGCAGTCAAAGATGATTGCGCGAAGAGCCATGGCCGTGGCCTCCTTGCTTCGATAAGGATAGGGCCCCGCGTGGGGCTTTTTCAAGTGCACCGTGGTCATGGTCGTTTTTCCTGAAACACCTTCATTGTCGCCAGTCCTTTTTCCCAAAATGTGAGCGAAACGCGCTCGGTTAATACGGGATAACCCCGTTTCGTGATTTTGTCCAGAAGAGACAAATATATATGACCCATAATCCGAGCGGGGCGCAGTGCCTTTTTCCACACCGGCGGCAAAAGCTCCATGGCCCGACGGTAATGAGAGCGTGCGACGCTCCCTTCAAGTTCCAACAACCGCTGGAGAGCCGGCGTTGGGCGGGATTGTAGGATATCCGCCTCCTCGCAACCACACGCCTCCCAATGATCCCGCGGAAGATAAATCCGTCCCATGCGCGCGTCCACGGCAATGTCCCGTACCAAATTGATCCATTGAACCGCGATCCCCAAACGAACCGCAAAATCCTTGGCCTCGGCCCACGGCACACCGAAGAGCGGTAAGCACGCGATGCCCACGGTTCCTGCCACCCCATAACAATACGCTTCGGTATCCATTGGGGTTTGGTAGCGGTGAGGGATTATGTCCTCTGTCACGCCCTTATCAATAAAATCCAGAAGAGCAAATTCCGGGACGCCGAAAGACCGAATCACGGCCAAAAGGTCCTCCGCCAACGCTTCCTGACCCCAGGATTGAACCGCCCCGGCGCGGTGTTCCGTGAGAGCGGTCCGCCAGGCGGCGAGGATGGGCCGAGGATCTTCGCGAGGGGCGTCAACGGCGTCGTCCAAAACCCGAAAGAAGGCGTACAACGTTTGGAGAGCCCGACGGTGGGAACGGTCCAAAAAAAAGAAGGCGGGGGCGAAGTGACTTGAGCGGAAACCGCTGTGCCACCGAGGGTGGAAATTCCGGTTTTTTGGCGCCGCCGGGGCCCCACCAGAAACAATGGAGCTCGAGGGAGAATCTGTTTTAACCATTGATTATCAACACTTTATGATGTTTTTTCGAGGAAAATGACGTTCTTCTCCGAGACCCGATCGAGGATGTGCACAGTGGGGATAAGTCAGTGGATACGAGGCTCGACGGAAAAAAGCTGGAAAAATGTTGCTGAACACACGACGACTGTTTCGACGTTGTTTTTCTCCACCCGGGCGCGCACATTCTACAGAAAAAGCCTTGAAACATATCCGGAGGATCCGCTTACTTGGATCCAGCGCGTTATCGACGTAAAAACGCGGGAGTGATTTTTGGCCAAAACGAATTCCCCCATCGGATACACCCTGAGTTACACCTACGAGGTGGTGTTTTGCATCTTCCTCGTGGTGCTGGCGTTCCTGGTGCGCGACAACAACGCGCTCATTTATCCGCAGATTCTTTACCTTTTCGTTTTGCTTTTGGGGTTGAACCTCGCGGCGGGATACACCCTTCGGCACTGGCCCAGCCGGCGCGTCATGGCCACGGCCATCATCCTCGCCAACTGCGCCACCATCACCTGGATCCTTCGGTACTCCGGCGAACAAGACTCCAACTTGTGGGTGCTCTATTTGCTTCCTCTCTACACCGTGTCGATGCTGCTCGGACGGGCGGAAGTGATTTGGGTGACCACGGGCGTGCTCTCTTTCAACTTGGTTTTTTATGTGACGTCAACGACGACATGGGACGGATCCATTCTTTTTTCGCTTCTGCTGAAAAGCGGACTCTTTGTTTTCGCCGCGGGCGCCACTCACCGACTGGCGGATCGCCACCGGCAGGCGCGGGAGCGCATCGACACCCAGCGCCAGGATTTGGAATCGCTGAGCGAAAAAGTGGAGCAACAAGAAGTGGACTTGGCCAACGTGTCGCGGATGGTGGACATCGCGGAAATGACGTCCGGCGTTGCGCACGATCTGAACAACCCCATCACGGTGATCGTGGGCTCCGCCAAGCTGCTTTTGGAGGAAGGATCCCTCTTGCCGGTGGCTTTCCGTCCCGATATCGAACGGATCGAGCGGGCGGCGCAGTTGTGCCAAACCATCTCGACCAACCTGCTTCATTTCGCGCGGGACAACAAATTTCAATTAACGCCCTTGAACGCCAACGACGTGGTGAAATCCACTCTCACGATTTATCAGAAGACGCTGGAGCAGGACGGCATCATCGTTCAAACGGACCTTCAACCGGACATTCCGCTCGTGGAAGCCAGCGCCTCTCATTTGGAGCGCGTCTTGCTCAATTTGTTTTCCAACGCCCGCTCGTCGATGCGGAACGGCGGGCTCTTGCGGATCCGCACGCAATCGCAGGCGCCACGCAGCGAAGGGCGCATTGGGTGGGTTCAGCTCACCGTGGACGATTCCGGCGCGGGCTTGTCGCCGGAAGCCATGATTCATCTCTTCAAACCCTTTCATACCACCAAAGGATCCGAAGGAACGGGTCTGGGACTCTATTTGTGCCGCGAAATCGTTAAACGCCACAACGGGACCTTGACCGCCGAGAATTGCCCGCAAGGCGGCGCCCGTTTCGTGGTGTCGCTTCCCGCCATCGCCCAAGAATTGGCCGCCTGACAGCCTTCCCGGGCTTTTGATATCGTCCCATCTGCCGTCGGGCTTTCATCGTCGTTCCCGCTGGCTCCCATGACCACCACGGTTTTTTCTCCATCGGTCGCGCGGCGTTGGTTGGCCGCGGTGGCTTACGTGACCTTCATCTACGTCACGCTGGAATGGGCGCCCCGTCCCCTGGCCTTCCTCCGCTCTCACAATCTCTTGCGCTTGTCGCTTCGGTTCTTGTTCGTCGCGTTCGTGGCGACCCTGTTCGTTTCTCTCATTGCAACCAAGACCCGCCAGGCGTGGCGCTACGTGGCGGTGGTGCTCGTGGCGTTGGCGTACGAGGGCGTGGCGCGCCGCGTTCCCCTACCGGAAGAACGGCTTCATTTTTTGGAGTACGGCCTCGTGGGCATTCTTTTCTTGCGCGCGCTCCGACCGCACCTCACCGAGCGGTGGAAAGCGCTCGCGGGCGCGTTGGCGCTGGGCGCGTTGGCGGGTGCGATCGACGAATGGATGCAGGGCCGGCTTCCCAACCGACACTACGACGTTCACGATATTTGGCTGAACGTCCTCTCCGTGTCACTGGGATTGGTCGTCTATTCGATTTTTCCGAAACGCCGAGCGGATCTCGAGGCCGCCACGCCGCCGTCCTCTCCCAAAAATTCCTGACCATGGCCCGCGTTCTTTTGGTGAGCGCCGACTCATTGTGGGGAAGCGAGTTCCGCCAGCGCCTCGAATTGGATGGCCACTGGATTCTTGTTCTGCCTTCCCTCGACACCTTGGAGCAACGCGCCCTCAGCCACCGGCCAGATATGGTGGTGATCGACGGAACGGACGAAGACGCCGCGGCCGTGGCCAACACCTTGCGGCGTCTCCCTTTTGCCGACGGCATGCCGGTTTTGCCCGCGGGAGGGCGCGCGCCGTCCGCCTCGCCCGCGGAACGGGCACGGTGGATGGACCGCATCGCGGAGGTCATCCGCACCGCGCACGAAAACCCGTTGGCCCGACGCGCACGGCGATTTCTCAAAGTGGGCCCGCTCGAACTCGACCGGCAAAACCGTTCGGTGCGTTTGGGGATATCGATGGTGTCCCATGTTCCCCGCCGATCGTTCGATCTTTTGTGGCTCCTCGCGAAACGCTCGACCACGCCGCGCCCCATTTGCGCGCGGCGACTCATTCTCTCCAAGTTGTGGAAGAAGCGCGGCGTGCGCGATCGACAAGTGGACGTGACGGTGAGTCGCTTGCGCGTGCTGGTTCCGTTTCTCGAAAATTATATTCAGACGGTGTCGAGCGGCGGCTACCGGCTCATTCCACCCAACCCATCGTCACGTCCCGCTTCGCCATCTCGGCGCCTCTCCCGCGACTGACATTTTCCCCGTCTCCACCGTCGATTTGTCAAGGTTTTTGACGATCGAAACCCCCGCAAAAAATTGTTGCAAAGATATTGCAGACGCGTCGAAAAGGCTCTTTTTGCGTTGATTTAACGACGCATTGCGGCGTTTCAGCGTTCTTTTGCTCCTGTGTGCGTTACCCTTAGTTCAATGACGAATCGATGCGTGTTTTTCATCTTCGATTCGTCATTTTCTTACGCCAGCACCTTAAAAAAAAGTGATCAACCTTTTCCCAAAAACGAGTTGCATCGACGAGAGAGAAAATTCGGTCCGCCAACCCTTGGCGGGACGGATTTTTTTTGCCCGGCCAGCGGACACAAACGGTCCACAGGAGCGCGCTTGCGCCCCCCTATACGTAAGGAGGTCATCCCGATGAAAGTGAATCAAAAAGTTCGTTACGGCGTTGCTTGTCTGTTTGAGTTAGCGAAAACCTACGGCGATCATGTTGACGCGGAACAGTTGGCGGAACGCCTCAGCATTCCCCACGCCTACGCCCACAAAGTTCTTCAGAACATGGCTCACGCAGGCATCGTGATCGCGCTGAAAGGCGTGGGCTACCGGTTGGCTCGTCCCTTGACCGACATCACCGCGTTGCACGTGATGGACGCTCTCAGCACCGAGTCGGACACCTCGGCGCCGCTCATGGACATCGGCGCGAACCTGGAGCGGCGGATCAAACAAGCGTTGGACGGCGTCTCGCTGTCGGAACTCAAAATTTCGTAACCGAGCGGGACGGGAGACGGCCATGAAATCCAACGTGCGTTTTGAGAACCCAACGAGACTCTGCGGCCTTCGCCGCTGGGCTCTTTCTCTCGGAACGTTTGCGCTTCTTTTCGCGGGGCAGGGCATCGCTCACGCCTTTAGCTGCGCATCGACCGGGTCGGGGCTGTGGTCCGCGCCGGGTTCCTGGACCACGTGCAACAGCACCATCCCCACAACCACCGACGCGGTCACGATCAAAAGCGGCCACACCATCACCTTCAACTTCAACGCCACCATCACCAGCATGACCATCTTGAACGGCGGCCGATTCCTGGGCGACGCCACCGGCCGGACGCTCACCATCAACCCCACCGCCGGAATGGCCGCGATCGCGGTCAACCCCACGGGCGTGTTCACCGCCAACACCTCGTCGATCTCCATCAACTCCGACGCCGCGGTGACGTTGACCTCGGGCTTTGTGGCCTTTAACAACCTCACGCTCGCTCCGACGCTGACGGCCAACCGCATCTACACGATGGGAACAACGTCCATTACCGTCACTGGAAATTTCTTGATCAATCCGCCCAGCGGCGCTTTCAGTCTCACCGTGAACATGAGCACAACGGTTGTGGTTCTGGGTACCACCACCGTCATGCGCGGCGGAACCGCCACCTCGGCTTTGAACACCACCGCCTCCAACCACACACTGATCACGGGCTGGCTCAACGTCCCGGCCGGCGGAACGTTCACCTCCAACAACTCGTCGATTTTCTTAACCGGATCCTCCGGGCCACTCTTTACCCGTGGCGGAACTTTTAACCACGGCGCCTCCACGGTCCTGATCAACTCCGACGCAACGATGCCTCAACTGGTTAATGGCGCCACGGCGTTTTACAACCTGGTCCTCTCGCCGACATTGACGACGAACCGCGCTTATACATTCCCGAGCGGCGCCTTGGCCATTATGGGAGATCTCACTCTGCTTCCCGACAAAACAACCGCGGGCACCGCGACCCTCACCGTAAACCTGGGCGGAGCTACCACCCTTCCCGTCACCAAGACGGTGTCGGTCGATGGCAGCGGAAATGCCACCGCGATATTGGACACCGTGGCCGGATCGAACTGGGCGATCAACGCAGGCTTTATCAACCTCGGAGCGGATGGAACGCTCAACGCCAACAACGCCACCATCACCTTGGGCGGAACCTCGGGGACGCTGTTCACCCAAAATGGACTCTTCGACCCGGACGGTTCGACCGTTATCATGAATCCCAACGCGAGCATCACCACGACCGCGGGAAATCCCATCACGTTTTACAACCTGACGTTCTCCCCCCCGCTCGTGACGACCGGCAAGACGTACACCTTGGGAACGACCTCGACCTCGGTGAACGGCGCCTTCTTGATCAACCCCACCGCCACGGCGTTGCAGCTCACGGTCAACTTGAGCTCGGCCGTGGTGGTCATCGGAACCACCACTGTCCAGCGCGCAAGCACGGCCACCTCCCTTCTGGACACGACAGCGTCCAACCACGCTCTCACAACCGGATGGCTTAACGTGGCCACGGGCGGAACCTTCACCGCCAACAACTCGACTCTCACGCTCACGGGCTCTGGCCTTTTGTTCACCCGTGCCGGGACGTTCAATCACGGCGCTTCAACGGTTCTCATGACGCCGGACGTCACCTCGACCGCGCTCACCAGCGGCGCCACCGGGTTTTTCAATCTGATCTTGGCCCCCACCCTCACGGCGGATCGCGCGTACACCTTTGGAACCGCAGCGCTGGCGGTGAACGGCGACTTCACGATCATCCCCGAAAAAGCCACGGCCGGCACCGCCGTTCTGACCGTCAACTTGGGAGGAGCCACGACCGTTGGGGCCAGCAAAACGCTCCTCATCGGCGGCACCGGCAACGCCAACACGATTTTAAAAACCACCGGATCGAACTACGCCATCACCACGGGACGCCTGGACATTGACACCAACGGCACGCTGGAAGCCAACGCGTCCTTGATTACGCTGAACGGCCCGAGCGGTCCGGCTTGGGTTAATGACGGAACCTTCACCTACGGCACGTCCACCGTGACTCTCAGCACCGATGGCGACCTCACGCTCACGTCGGCGGCCGCGACGTTCTACAACCTGAACCTGGCCCCCACCATCACGTCCACCCGCACGTACACATTCGGGAACAATGTGACGGTCCTCGCCACGCTCACCGTGAACCCGACCAAATCGACCGCGGGCAACTCCAACTTGGTCGTGAACTTGGGCGGGGCCATGACCATGCCGGCCACAAGCAGCGCCACCTTCACCGGCACCACCAACGGCCGCACTCTTTTTGACACGGTAGCCGGGTCCAACTATCCCATGAGTCTCGGACGTTTGAACCTGGCGGCCAACGCCGCCTTAACGGCCAACGACTCCGTCATCACGTTCATCGGCACCACCGGTCCTCTCTTCACCCGCGCCGGAACGTTCAACCAAGGCACCTCGCACATCGTCATGACGCCGGATGGCACCATGACACTGGTGTCCGGAACCGCAACTTTCTACGACTTGACATTGTCCCCGACCCTGACCACCTCTCGCACCTATGGTCTGGGAGCCAGCCCCCTCACCGTGAACGGCGCCCTGACCATCGACCCAACGTCGGGTGGCGCCAACGCTCTCACGGTCAACCTGGGCGCTTCCGTCACGACGCTCGGTGCCACCGTCGTGGACGGGGCTGGTTCGGCCACCACGACGTTCGACACCGTCACGGGGACGAACGCGCTCACAACCGGCCAACTGCAGGTAGCGACCCCCGGCACCTTCAAACTGAATCGCTCCACCTTGACCTTGACCGGATCGGTCAGCCCGCTCTTGAATGCGCAAGGAACATTTAACGTTGGGAACGGACTCATCCGCGTCACCGCGGATGCAGACGCCACGCTTAGCTCCGGCGTAACCACGATCAACGCCCTGGAACTAAATCCCACGCTCACGGCGGACCGCGCCTACACCATGGCCTCGGACATGACCACCATCAACGGCGCCTGGACGTTGAGTCCCATCAAAGCCACCGGAGGCAACGCGATTTTGACCGTGACCATGCAGTCGCCTGTCACTGTGCCGGTGGCGAGCAGCGTGACCGTGAGCGGTGTGACGAACGGCTATTCCCGCCTCGACACGGGCGCTGACAAAAACCTCACCGCGGGCAAACTTCTCTTGAACACCAACGGAACGTTCGTGGCGAACGGATCCACCGTGACGCTGACCAGCACCGCCAGCACCCTCTTCACCCGCACCGGCGTGTTTGCTTCCGGTACTTCCAACACGGTGTTTAATCCCGACGCCGCCGTCACGCTAACAAGCGGTGTTACCGAGTTTTATCTCCTCACGCTGTCTCCCACGCTCACGGCGAGCCGCGTGTACACGCTCGGGGCGGGCGCGCTCACCATCGATGGAGATCTCCTGATCGACGCCGACAAACCCACGGTCGGCGCGGCGTCTCTCACTCTGAACCTGGGAGCGGGCACAACCGTCTACGGAGACACCACCATCACCGGCACCGGCAATGCCACCGGCATTTTGAACACGGTCTCCGGCTCCAACTTCGCGTTCTCGTCGGGCCGCATCGACATTGATACGCCCGGCACCCTGACCGCACAGGCCGCGGTGATTTCGTTAACCGGATCCTCCGGCGTTCTTCTGAACGAGCTCGGCTCCTTCGTGCAAGGGACCTCGACTGTGAGTTTCGCCGCCGACGCAGACGTGACGCTCACCGCCGGAACGCTGGTGTTCACCAACCTGCTCCTCAATCCGACACTGACCGCTAACCGCGCTTACACGTTTGGCTCCAGCGTCTTGACCGTGAACGGGGCTTTCACTTCCAACCCCGTCAAGACCACCGGCGGCAATGCGACATTGACCACCACGCTTGGAGCTGCAACCACGGTCATCAGTACCTCGACTCTCATCATCAGCGGCACGACCAACGGCTATTCGAATCTCGACACCGGAGCCAATTGGGCTCTGACCGCGGGCCGGCTTGATATCCAAGCGAACGGCGCGCTTACCACCAACGCCTCAACCATCACTCTCACTGCCATCACGGGTGTTCTGATGACGGAAAGCGGAACGTTCCATCCAGACGCCTCCACGGTGATGATGACCCCCGACGCCACGGTGACGCTGACGAGCGGCTCGTTCGACTTCTACAACCTGAAACTCAATCCCACGATCACGCTGGCCCGTACGTACACGTTCGGAGCCGGTCAGCTGGGCGTGCTGGGGGATTTGACGGTGATTCCCGATGCGGCCAGCGGGTTGCGGCTGTTGGTCAACATGGGCGCGCCCATGGGTGTCAACCACATGACCTCCATCACCCGCACCGGAAGCGCCATCTCCAGCATGACCACAACCGCCAGCAACTACTGGTTCGGAACGGACAACCTGTCGATCGGGACGTCCGGCAGCTTTGTGGCGAACGGATCGAGTCTCACTGTGAGCGGAGCCACGGGCCCGCTCATGACCGTCGCCGGTCCCTTTGCGGCCCACACCTCGACCGTGGCCATCACGACGCCGTCGAGTCTGACCATCAATGCCGGCACCGCCACGTTCTGCAATCTGTTGATCAACACCCCCGGTCAAACACAGACCTTGGGCAACACGTTGGGATTAACGGGTGCGCTGACCGTCAACAACGGCACACTGGCCGACGGCGGATACCAAATCACTGGAAACGCCACGTACAAATTCAACCTGGCGGCCGGCGCCGGCCTTTCAATCGGGTCGGCCACGGTGGCCTCGACGTTTCCCACAAACTACACCGCGGCCAACACGATTCTGAACGCGGCCTCTACCGTGACCTACAACGCCGGCGTGTCGCAAACCATTTCCGGAACCCCGACCTATGGCTACCTGCATCTTCTTGCGCCGTCGGGCACGCCGACCAAAACGTTGGCCGCCGCCACCACGGTGAGCAGCGATCTCTGGATTGGTACCAACAACACTTTGAGCGTCGGCGCTAGCAGCCTCGGTCTAACCGTTGGCGGCGACTATCAAAACGACGGCACCTTCACCGCGAATTTGGGAACCGTGACGTTCAATGGCGCGAGCCATGTCTCGAGCTTGAGCGGCACCATGACCGGATCCTCGGCCTTTGGTTACCTCACCTTCAACGGATCAAGCAGCCAGTGGACGCTCAACAACCCCGTGACGGTGGGATCGACGTTGACCGTGACCGCGGGCTCGCTCTTGGGAGCGCAAGATGTGACCGTGAACGGCGGCGTGGTTGGCAATGGGACCAACGGTCTCATCAACCTGTCCGGCGGGACTTTTGAGCAGCGCGTGGCCGCCAATCAACTTTTTGGCACCAACGCCGCCGGCGCCAACGGCTGGACCTTCAACAACCTGACCTTCAGCAACTCCTCCGCATCGAACCGAATCGTGACGACCAACGCCACGGGCTCGGGCGCGATCAACGTGAACGGGACCTTAACCATCGGTCAAACCGGCGACACCAACACCACCACGCTGAACAACGCGACCAACGGCCGGCTCATCGACGCCAATGACAACCTGACCATCACCTCCAAAGGCGTGCTGCAGGCGTCGTCGCAGCAAGTGCTGACGGTGGGCGGCGACTGGACCAACAACGGAACCTTCACCACCGCCAACAGCACCGTGGCCTTTGATGGCGGCAATGTTCAAACCCTCTCAGGCTCGACCACCTTCTATGGCCTGCGCGCGTTGGTCTCGGGCACCACGCTTCAATTCACCTCGGGAACAACCCAGTACGCGAGTTACAACTTCACGCTCCAAAACGTGACGCTTCGCTCTGAAACCAACGGGGCCACCTGGTACCTGGCGCTCACCGGCTCCTCGCAAACGCTCACCGCCGTGCGCGTCCGGGACTCCAACGCCACCTTGGGCCAGCGACTCATCGGGAACGCCGCCAGCGTCTCGCTCGGCAACAACACCAAGTGGGACCTCGGCGCTCCGAGCCGAATCCTAAATCTCGCCGCAAACGTGAGCGCCACCGGCAGCGGCATCGATCTCACCTGGAGCGCGACCGGCGAAAACAGTTCGTTCGACACGCTCTACAACTCGTCGTTCACGGTGCAATACACCACCGACACGGTGTTCGGCCAAGGCAACAGTTGGAGCGCTTCCGCCGCTCAACCCGCTTACGTGTTCCGCGTTGTGTTGGGCACCACGGCGGTGGCCGCGGGGGCCAACCAAGGAGCCACCCTCACTGGGCTCACCGGAAGCGGAACGTATTACTTCCGGATGTGGACCGTCGACGCCTCGAGCAACGTCTCGACTCTGTCGAACGGCGCCACCAACTGGATTACGCCCGTTGTTCTGGGCGTCCAAATGTCGACCGATGTCTTGACCTTGGGCGCGCTCACGCCGGGCACCACCAATGTCATAAGCTCGTCCATCACCATCACCAACACCGGAAATGTGCCGCAGCGTTACCAACTCACTATCACGGAACCGGCCGTCTGGCGCTCGACGCACAGTGGCGCCGGCATCGACACCTTCCGTCTCACGGGCCTTTTCCGCACCGCCACCCCCAATTCCAGCGACTTTGATCCCGTGACCGACGTGGTCACTTCCACGCCGACCCTCTCCGGAACCAACACTTTTGCGGTGGCCGGCGATCCCGACGCGGTCAAAGGCGTTTTGGTCCCTCCCGGTGAGGAGCGTTATCTCTGGTTCCGCATCGAGGCCCCACCCATTTCGAGCACCACGACACAACAGTCCATTCGCGTTGATACCACCGCGAGTCAATAGGAGAACGTCCCATGCGTCCCAACCAACAGCAAAGAACGAAGCACGATGAACGAAGCACGAAGGGAAAAAGACAAAGACTCTTTCTTGGGTCTCTTTTCCGTTCTTCGTTCTTCGTCCTTCTGACCTTCCTCCAGGTCCTTCCAGCGGCGCCGCCACCGGCCCCGACACCCCCTCCTCCGGGCGGCATCCGAACGGATTTTGGAGATGTTCTCATTGAGAACTTGGGGATCGGCCGGACTTACAACCTGCGCGATTTGGCCGGGACGCCGCTCAAGGTGACCAACACCGGAGCCGAAACCGTGAACCTGGTCATGGACGTTCAAATTCCCAAAGACTCCATGATCACGGAGAACCGGAAGGAATTGGGATTTAAGCCCGTTCCGTCGGTGGATTGGGTGAAACTCGGACGCTCTCAGTTCGTGGTGCCCTCGGGCGAAAGCGCCTACACCGACGTGATCATCACCATCCCGAACGATCCGGCGCTCTACGGAAAAAAATTCCAGGCGAGCATTTATTCCCGAACGACCGGCACCGGGTTTCTGCAATTGGGCGTGTGGAGTCATTTGCAAATCACGATCGCAGCCAGCCCGGAGACCCAAGCGGCCATCGAGAAAAATCAAAAACGCGGCACGATCGGCATGGAGTACACACTCCTCCCCGACAAACTCGTGATCGAAAACGCTCCCCTCGGAAAAAAGATCGACATCAAAAAGGACCTGAAGCGCACGATCATGATCGCCAACTCCGGCGAACAGGCCATCCATCTGCGCGTGAAAGTCGTTCCGGTGGGAGACAGCCCCTTGAGTCTGCAGTCCGGTTTTGAAGAGCCGAAAGACCGCTCGTGGCTGAGCGTCGGAGTGCCTCTTTGCACCGTCGAGCCGTCGAGCTTTGGGGATCCCAAACTCACGCTCACGCTGCCCAACGACCCCACCCTCCACAAAAAGAAACTGATGTTCATTCTCAAAGTGGAGCCGGCGGATGCGGATGTGACCGGTGTGACCTATTACGGAAAAATCTACGTGGAGGTGGAGTGATATGAATTTTCAACAAATGCCCATTCAAAAAATTCGTTCTTCAAGGAGGTCTGTCATGAATCAATTAAAACGTCTCTGGCCCGCGTTGGCCGTGCTAGCACTGGTGATCGCCGGGCAGCGCACTGTGAGCGCCGCCACCACACAAAGCGTCGACATCCGGGTGTCCATCTCGGCCACCAAGTCGTTGCTCGCTGGCACCACCGTCTACAACTACGGGGCGTTGTCGGTGAACGTGTCGTCGGTGTCGAGCGGGATCACCATCACCAACGACTCCGGCGCCTTGGTCGAAACCTACACGATCCAAGGTGCGAACGCGGCCTCCACCGGGGGTGGCACCACCTGGACCTTGGCCTCCTCCACGAGCACCAACCAATACGCGTTGGCCGCGCAGTTCTCAACCAGCCAACCCACCAACGCCGATGGATCGTGGGGATCGGATGACACCACCACGTCCGCAACCCCCTGCGACACCACCACGTTTGGAAACGGCACCCCCGCCCAATCCGGCGCCGGCGTGTTGCCAGGCGCCACCCGCACCTTGTGGTTCCGTCTCAAAACCCCCGACGCCGTTAGCGACACCACGCAGCACTTGGTGACGGTGACGTTGGGTGTTCAGTGAAATTAAAGCGTTTGAACACATTCGATATATAGGAGGAGTAAAAAAATGGACCTTAAGAATTCGACAACGACCCTGAACCACGCTGCAAAAGTTTCGTCTCAACAACTCAACAACAAAAGGAGAACTGTCATGAAACGCCTCGCCCGCCTCACCCTTGGTTTCGCCCTCACTGGCGCCGCCTTAGGAATCGTCTCAACCTCGCACGCCGCCACCACACAAGCCGTCGACATCCGGGTGTCCATCTCGGCCACCAAGTCGTTGCTCGCTGGCACCACCGTCTACAACTACGGCCCTCTGGCCGTGAACGTGTCGTCGGTGTCGAGCGGCATCGCCATCACCAACGACTCCAATGCCTTGGTCGAGACCTACACCATCCAGGGCGCCAACGCGGTTTCCACCGCCGGCGGCACCACCTGGACCTTGGCCTCTTCCA
>JADMIO011280014.1_pt1 | contig 67583 bp, 60 predicted proteins | sample 8958161 | NCBI WGS metagenome assembly JADMIO01 (sample SAMN16585339, study PRJNA669376) | soil metagenome | isolation source: Crop rotation soil | place: USA: Cullars Rotation, Alabama | collected 2011 | reverse complement strand
CACCGCCGATGAAATCGCAATCGAGGGAGACAATGACTTTGGCAGCGTCAAATTTGTAGTAAGGCTTGAGCGATTGGCCGAACGCCTCGGTGGCCGCATGTTGATGGATGGCCAGGTCAACGGCATCGTGGATGTACCACTTGGCCTTGGGAAATTTTTTGCTGACGATCTTCTGCAGGCGCGCGCGGCTGGGCGAATTTCCGCTTTCCAAAAGGAAGCTGAGACCTTCACCGCCATTGGCCGAGAATTTTTTGGAAAGTTCGTTCAGCGCATCGATAGCTTTCTCCGCACTGATATTATTGCCGCCTTGAGTATAGCGCTGGGCGCGATCGGGGTCGTAGAGACCGAGGATGGAAGCCTGGGCCCAACGATCGGTGCCGCCGTTGCTGTCCGGGTGCGAGGCGTTGCCCTCGATCTTGGTGGGGCGGCCTTCGTAAGAGCGGACGACGAGCGGGATGGCGCTGCCGCGGGTAGGCATCGCGGTGGCGTAAAACTGGGGATTGCCGTGGATGTAATTTTCCTGGGCTTTGCCGAAGGGAGTGATGTGCTCCTCTTTTTGGCGGCAACCCGCAGCGCCGAGACCGATGCCCGCCAGCATGAAGGAAGCGGACATGATTTTCATGAAATGGCGGCGGCTCACGCCGTCATCCCATTCGCTGGCGCCTGCGGGAAATTCGCGTTGCAACCATTCCTTGAACTCCGGCGCTTCAGCCAATTGATCCAGGCTGCGCCAGTAGCGCCGCCCGGCTTCGGGTTCAGGACAAGTTGGTGGAATGGTTTTGCTCATCGGTGACAGGTGGAGCAGTTCTGGAGCGATTCGACGTGCATATCGCGCACCATCTTCGCACCTTCGGCCGCCTGCTTGCGCGCGGCTTCATCGGGGTCGTTGCTCCATTTCCAGTTCAGATCGGTGACCTTGTCGATCGGCCGGATGCGGGCGGCGGGATTACGATGGCAATCCAAACAGAACGTCATGCTCAACGGTTTGGCATGCTGCACTTCATCCATCTGGTTGATCTGGCCGTGACATTCCACGCAACTGATACCGCGGGTGACGTGGACGGAGTGATTGAAATAAACGTAGTCCGGCGTGCGATGGATCTGGACCCATTCGATGGGGCGTCCGCTGGCAGCACTTTCGCGCACGAGCGCGAGACGCGGGTCATCCTTGAGCACCTGGTTGTGACAGTTCATACAGGTGGAGGATGCCGGGAGATTGGCGTACCAGGATTTTTCGACGGCGGAATGGCAGTAACGGCAGTCCATGCCGAGCTGACCTACGTGGATGGCGTGGGAGTAGAAGACCGGTTGGATGGGCTGATAACCGACGCGGGTATATTTGGGAGTGCAATAATACCAGACGGCGCCGACCACCGTCGTGCCCACCACCAACGCCCCGATGATGATCATCAACGGAAGTTTATTCGTCCACTTTGGGAAAATTGCCGACATCTATTTTTTCAACAGAGACAAAATTCTCACCACCGAACCATCCGTTGCCATACGGAGCGCAACTAATGCAAAGCCGTGATACGCGAAACGGACAAAAGACTTCTAATAACTGGTTTTTTAAAAGCCGGGGTGAATAATTGCCGGAGTGATGGTGACACGGCAAGAAAAGTTTGTGAATTTTTTCACGTTTTACTTCTTGTTAATGATGGGGATAAGCAAAAGCTAATCTGAATGAGCGCGGTGGGAGCGGGGGAAAATTTGGACGGCGATAGATAAACGTGAAGCGAGGTGGGTTGACGGGTGGGCATCGCCAGGTGAAGCAATTATTTCGGTGATCCATAGCAGGACTGCGGATATGGAATGCGGTTTATTTATAGGAGAAAAAGGAGGGGTTAAATCGATTTCAGTGGCTTGAATTCATTAAATATTTGTTAAAGAATAGCCTTTTATTATGTTTTAAGTGCCTATTTTAATAACTATATCGATAACGTATGTAAAAATGCCTGGATTGGTTTAGTGTCTGTTTATTGAGACCGTTGTGGTCGCAGAATTTGGATTAAGGCTGGGTCGAGGGGGAATTGGTTGGGGGGGCCGGGTTATTTCGACAATCAACTGGCGGTGGCTTAACTTGTTCTATGACTTCGGGCACTTCAGACATGGAACGGGGAGTGAGAGAACACAAGCCAGCGCCAGCGCATCTGGTCCGGTACACGGGCGAGGTGGTGTACATGTTTGCGTTTGATGTGGCCTATGACACGGCGCGCAAGCCGATCCGCGAGTTGCTCGGGCAGCCGGTGGCGCAGTTCGCGGTGGATTCCAGCAAACGGAATCCGCGGCAATTATTTTTCTACAAACCGCAGATGGTGCGCTTGCCGCCGCTGGAACGCATCGGGCCCAAAGGACCCGTGCGCGTGGAGCGCGTGATCAAGCTGTTGCCGGTGGGCGCCATCAGCATCACGGTGCGCGTGCCTTTCGCGGTGAACCACGTGGAAGACCTGGTGTCGTACCATGACCTGCAATTCAGCAACGGTTCGCTTTCGGACGATGTGCGTTGTCTCGCGCAGGAAGTGGTCGCGGAATTGAAGGCGCATTTCATCCGTCCGCAGCAACAGATGCCGGAGGAGGAGGCCTACACAGTGTTTTGCATCGCAGCGCCGGTGTTGAATCCGGATGGTCAACCGGTGAAAGCGGAGAACTGGTTCCAGACGCACCGCCGGCAGGTGGCCTCGTTGCTCACACAGGAATCGGAGAGCGAACGATTATCGAAACAGGAATCGGATGAATCGACCGCACGTTACCTGAGCTATTACGAGGATGATATCCTGGTGATGGACTGGGATGCGGCGTTGTTGATCGATGAGCCGCGCGATTTCGATGAGACGCTGTACATCATGGAATTGGCGAACCTGCAATTGGCGGAACTGGAGGCGTACGACCGGATTTTGGACGACGCACTCGAGCGTTCCTATCGCGATCTGGGCGAGCGGCCGTTGCGTTCGCGCGGAGATATTTTGCGGGAGTTGCGCGAGATACGCATCGACATGGCGCGATTCAACGATGAGTTGTCAAACACGACGAAATTCTTCGGTGATTGGCACCTCGCGCGCATCTACGAAAAGATATCGAGCCGTTTTCACCTGGCGGATTGGCATCGGACGATCGATGGGAAATTGAAGACGCTGGACGACTTGTATCAACTGCTCAAGCACGACCAGACGAACAAATGGATGATGATATTGGAAGTGACCATTGTGCTCTTGTTCGTCATTGATTTGATCATCCTGCTGCTGGGGCTGAAGGGGCATTGAATCGGTCCTTTGGAAGTTTGAGTTCCGAAGATGGCTTGGTATTCTTCTGAAATGGAAGCCCATATAGGGGCATCGCTTCACAGGTAACTTTATTGCGAGGGCATTAAATGAAAACTGAAAAATACACAATTTTATTCATCGTGTGTTTTCTCTCATCGATTGCGATCGGTGTTTACAGCGCTGGCTTGGAGACAAAATCATCTCCTCTGAAAGATAAAACGAATCAAATTACGTCTCCAATTTTCTGTCAAATCAATCAGACTATCAGTAATCGTCTTTTGTTTTCAGTATGCCTTTCAAACATGACTGATTCGACGGTTTTTATCTATGAGCCTCTTTTGCTTCGAGCTAAGAAACCAGAATTTGCACCGTTTAGGATTTATCGAGGAACTGAGCAAATTTCATATAAGGGCGTTTTTATCAAAAGAAATCCTCCAACCGCCGATGAGTATCACCAAATGCGACCTCATGAAACGTCGAGGGGGCACATCGACTTGACGTCGTTTTTTGAAATTTCAAAAGGTGGACAATATTCTGTTAAATATTATGCGATTTTTCCGGAATTGGGAGGAACCAATCTTGTTTTAATCGAATCTGACTCTGTATCAGTTACGCTACCTTGAACTTGAATAGGGTCGACCCTGATCAGTGATGGAACCCACCGTGCCCGCCGCCATGAAATCCACCACCATGGAAACTTGAGTGGCCGCCCCCACCAAAACGGAATCCAAAGGAGACGCTCGGGAAGTACGGATAGTAGTAATAGCTGCTCCGGTACGCAGGGTAGTAGGGATAATATCCATAATCCACGAGGCGCGGTGAGTTGTCGTGGATCACGTAAACCGTGGACGCCGGTTGCGTGTAAACCAGCGGGGCAGTCACGACAGGCGCAGTGGCGACAGTGGCGGTCGGCTGGGCGGCAGGTTGTTGATATTGCGCCGAGCTATCGGTTTGCGCAGTCGTCGTGACGGTGGGCGCGGGGCTGGAGGTCAGGGTGGTGCGTTGGTCGAGCATGGAATTCACGACGCGGTCGGAGACGCCTTGTTGATGAAGATAAACGATCTCCGAGGCGTTCAGGTCGCTATAGGCTCGACCGGAATTCTTGATGTAAGAAACAATGGTGTCATCGCTCACTTTGGCCTGGGAAAGCTTCAGGACATCGGCGACGCCATAAGAAAGTTTTGGGGCATCGGTCGTGGTGGCGGCATCTTCGGCAAGAACGTTCAAGGCCGAGAAGAGGGCCAGGCCGGCGATCGCGGCCACGGAACGAAGATAGCTTTTCATACGCGCTCCTGGTTTTGATTCAAATTCGCTGCTTTTGGCTGATTCGTCAAGGTGGGTGGCCCCATAGGCCAATTCCAACCTCGTACACTATCACCGCAGATGAGACGGAGCGGCGGGGGAGTCTATTCAACAAATTTGTAGTTATTTAGGTGTGGCTGGACTAGAAAGGGGGCATGGCCACGGCCAAAACAGTACCGGGACGTTGTGAACATTGCGGGGCGATGTTCGAGGTGCCGGCGGAAACCATCGGGCTGGAAACGCAATGTCCGCATTGCCGCCGGCAGACGGAAGTCTTGTTGGCAGTGGGCGTGGTGGATGGGGCGGCGTCGCGCAAGGCGATGATCTGGGCGGTGGTGGGGGTACTGGTATTGGCGGCGCTGCTGGCGGCGGGATTTTTCGCGTTACACATGGCCAGACGGTTGAAAGAGAAGCGGTCGATGCCCCGGCAGGGGGTGGAATTGCGCTGGATTCGGTCGCAGGGTTGAAACAAAATTCCGCATGGAATTAAAAGCGCAAGTAAGCGGCCAGATGGCCGAAATCCTTACACCCGAGGCACTGGGCTTCGTGGAAAAACTCGTCCGGCAATTTGAATCCACCCGACAAAAACTCCTGGCCCGCCGCGTGGAACGGCAAAAGGAGATCGATGGCGGTACATTGCCCGATTTTTCACCGGCCACCAAACACATCCGCGATGACAGATCGTGGAAGGTAGCATCTATCCCGGCGGATCTACAGGACCGGCGCACGGAGATCACGGGGCCGGTGGATCGCAAGATGGTCATCAACGCGCTGAACTCCGGCGCAAAAGTGTTCATGGCGGATTTCGAGGATGCGACGTCGCCGACGTGGCGGAATTTGATCGAAGGCCACCTCAACCTGCGGGATGCGGTGCGGCGGACCATCTCGTTCGCGAGTCCGGAGGGCAAGCAATACAAGTTGAATGACAAAACCGCGACGCTGCTCGTGCGTCCGCGCGGGTGGCATCTGCCGGAGAAACATGTGTTGGTGGATGGCAAACCCATCTCGGGGAGCCTGTTCGATTTTGGTCTCTATTTCTTTCACAACGCGGCGGAATTGTTGAAGCGGGGAAGCGGGCCCTATTTTTATCTGCCGAAGATGGAGAGCCATCTGGAGGCGCGATTGTGGAACGATGTTTTCAATTTCGCGCAGGATACGTTGAAGATTCCGCGCGGTTCGGTGCGGGCGACCGTGTTGATCGAGACTATTTTGGCGACATTCGAGGCGGAAGAGATTTTGTACGAGTTGCGCGAGCATTCGGCGGGGCTGAATTGCGGCCGGTGGGATTACATCTTCAGCGCGATCAAAAAATTCCGGAATCGTCCGGGGTTCACCTTCCCGGACCGGGCGCAGGTGACGATGACGGTGCCGATGATGCGGGCGTATTGTTTGCACGTGATCAAGACGTGCCATCGGCGCGGTGCGCACGCGATGGGCGGCATGGCGGCGCAAATACCGATCAAGAACGACCCGGCGGCGAATGAAGCGGCGCTGGCACGCGTGCTGGCGGACAAAGAACGCGAAGCGACGGATGGCCATGACGGCACGTGGGTGGCGCATCCGGGCCTGGTCCCGATCGCGTTGCAGGCGTTCGATAAACACATGCCGCAGGCGAACCAGATCTCGAAACAACGCGAGGACGTGCACGTGACGGCGGCGGAATTGTTACAGGCGCCGCAGGGGACGATCACCGAGGACGGGCTGCGTGGGAACATCCGCGTAGGCGTGCAATATCTCGAAGCGTGGCTGGGCGGGAATGGCTGTGTGCCGTTGTATAATTTGATGGAGGACGCGGCCACGGCGGAGATTTCGCGCGCGCAATTGTGGCAATGGATGAAGCATCATGCCGCGTTGGCGGACGGACGGAAGATCACGAACCAGCTTTACGATGAATTGCTGCCGCAGGAGATGGCGCGCATCGAGAGGGAAGTGGGCGCGGCGCGGTTCAGCAGCGGGCATTACGCGCGCGCGGCGAAATTGTTCAGTGAGATGTCAAAGAGCGCGCAGTTCGCGGAATTTCTCACGCTGCCTGCCTATGAATTGATTGATTGATGTGCGGACGGGCAGTCCTCGGCCCGCCATGAGTGTTGCAAGGGATGACGGCGCTCAGCGGACTGAACGCCCTGCCAATTGACGGCTTTTGGCTTTCATGAAGGTGGTCGCTACTCCATCCTGATAGGGTGTCAGGTTTAATCGCCATCGTTGGCCGGCCAAATGTCGGCAAGTCTGCCTTGTTCAACCGCATCGTGGGGCGGCGCATCGCCATCGTGCATGACCAGCCGGGGGTGACGCGCGACCGCGTGACGGCGGAGGCGGAGTGGCGCGGAAAGCCGTTCACGCTGGTGGACACGGGCGGCATCGGTTTGCTGCGACGCGAAAAAGCAGATGATGTCATCAGCAAAGCGGCGCTCGAGCAGGTGGAATTGGCGATCGAGGCGGCGAACGTGATCATCCTGGTGGTGAACGTGCAGGACGGGATTGTGCCATTGGACCGCGAGGTAGCGGAGCGATTGCGACGCGGAAAAAAAACGGTGCTGGTAGCCGTTAACAAGGTGGACACACATCGGGCAGAGGGAGGCGCGGATGAATTTACGCGACTGGGCTTTGCGAAGTTGTTCCCGGTGAGCGCGATCCACGGGGAAGGGATTGATAATTTGATGGATGCGGCGACGGCACTGTTGCCTGCGTCGAGTGACGAGAGTCGAGAGTCGAACCCTGAAGAAGAGTCTGTCGAAGGAGGGGAGGCAGGTGGCGAAGGTGCGAAAAAATTTGTCAAAACAGGACCGTTGAAACTGGCGATCGTGGGCAGGCCGAATGTGGGCAAGTCGTCCATCATCAATGCGCTGACGAAATCGGAGCGCGTGATCGTTTCGCCGATCCCCGGTACGACGCGGGACGCGGTGGATGTGCCGTTCGAGGTGGAGACGGAGGGCGTGCGGCAGAAATATATTTTGATCGATACGGCCGGGATGCGGAAATCGCGGCGGGTGGATGATTCGATCGAATTCTTCAGCGTGCAGCGGTCACAGGATTCCATCGCGCGCTGTGACATCGCGGTGCTGGTGCTGGACGCAGAGTCGGGAATTTTGGAGCAGGACAAAAAGGTGGCGGATTTCATCGTGGAGAACCGGAAGGCGTGCATCGTGGTGGTGAACAAGTGGGACTTGTTCGATGAGCAGGTGAAGGAAGCACGGATCGAGGAGATCGCGCGGCGGAAACGGAAGCAGCGCACGGAAGGGCAGGACAAGGGACTGACGACGCTGGGAGAATTCGGCGAATGGGTGCAGGAGAAATTATTTTTCCTGGATTATGCGCCGGTGATCTTCACCTCGGCCACGTCCGGGTTCCACCTGGAACGGTTGCTGGAAGCAGTGCGGTACGTGGCGGCGCAATTGCAGCAGAAGGTGCCGACGGCGATCCTGAACCGGACATTGAATGACTCGGTGGAACGGCGCCAGCCGGTCAGCGCGGCGGGGCATCGCTTGAAATTCTTTTATGCGACGCAAGTGCGGCAGTCACCGCCGACGTTTTTGCTGTTCGTGAACCGGGACGAATTGTTTTCGGACCCGTACAAGAAATATTTGGCGGGAGAATTGCGCCGCGCGTTCGGGTTTGAGGGATGTCCCATCGTGCTGGTGCCGAAGGCGCGGCCCAAGACCATCGATCCGGTGCGGAAGTTCAAGGGGAGCAAAAGAGAGGTGCAGAGGATTGAGTCGTACCGGGAGAAACGGCGGGCAAGGTATTCGAAGAAGAAGTGACGGCGTCCTGGTCCCGGCGGAAGCGTTGTCGTAAGAAGGCGACAGAAGCTGTAAAAAGTGTTGGTAAAGGCGGATTTTTGTGTAGGATGTGAGGTGGATTCGGAAGTCTGCGGCAATTTTGCCTCAGGCTCCTGGAGCGAAGGTTTGAGGTCGGTATTCAACGAAGTATCTCCTTCGCTTGATTCCCTGCGTTACGATCGAACTGAACACAGTTCACGAGAACCAAAAATGAAAGATAACACCATGCTTCCGAGCGCAAGACCCAACCAGCCGGCCACGCCGCCACAGCGCGAGCCGATGAAACCCACACCGCAAGTCGCCAAATCGATATCACCCAAACCGGTACGGAGCGAGAAAGCGGCACCGACGGAATCAGAGATCGCCAGGAGAGCCTATGAGATCTGGCTGGCGGAAGGACAACCGGCGGGGCAGGAACAGAAAAACTGGTTCGAGGCGGAAAGACAGTTGCGCGGCCAGTAAGGTGGCGACGCCACGGGACAATTACGCCGCGGCGGCAAGGTACGTTGCCTTATACGCCGCGGTCTGCACTGACGAGATGGAAGGGCTACAGCTGTTCCTGATATTCCGGCCTTGGCAACCAGAGCGCCGTGGACACGTGAAACGGTCAGGTTTTAGCAGTCGGATTTTTTTCCAAAGGTGACTCTGCGGGTCCTGAGTATACTTCCCCATGGGGAAGGAATCGGGAACCATGACAGGGACAATCCCACGTGGCATCGGCATCGTTCCACCGCACCAGACAGCCAAGATGGGTGCAGACGGCGGAGAGCAACGTGACTTTTCCTTTGTCATCGCGATAGGCAGCCACTTTCTTTCCTTTCAGCTTCAAAATCTTGCCTTCCCCCCGTTTTAGGTCGCGCAATGACTTGCCATCAGCTTTTCCCAGGCGATCCCGCAACAGATAAAAAGGGTAGTCCAGGTTTTCCTTGATGTAGCGCCAGGTACCGCCGTGAAATTTCTTTCGGTTCACGGCGAACAATTCGAACCAGGGATTTTTTTGCCCGAGATAACGGTCGCGGGCCATGACGGCGCTCAAGGTGCCCAGGGTAAATCCATTCCCACAAAAGCCAGTGGCGATGAATTGTTTTCCGGCACTTTCACCGATGAAAGGCAGTCCATCATTGGTTTCGACCACCTGGCCCAGCCAGCGGTGCTGTATTTTTGCCTCCGGCAATACCTGTTTCAGTTTTTTGACCAGCTTTGCGTATCGGCCTTTCGCATCGCCTTCCTGGCCGGTCTTGCAATCTTCCCCGCCAAAGATGGCGTAATCGTAACCGCGATGGGCGTCGGTGCGCAGATAATAATAAGGATTGGTGGTGTCCCAGTAGAGTCCGTGGGGCAACAGGCCAGAGGGTAATTTTGCCCCGAGCACGTAGCTGGTGTACAGCGCCAGCTTGCTTTGGAAGAGGGTGCCTTTGAGCAGGCCCGTCTTTCCGAGCAACGGCGTATGCGTGGCGATCACCAGATATTCGCAACGGATCTTGAATTTGCCGACGTGTACTGTCAGCGGATCATCTTCAATTTCCTGCGCCGCGGAATTTTCAAAAACATGGCTGCCATTTCCGGGAATCGCTGCCAACAACGGCCGGAGATATTTTAGAGGATGAAACTTGGCCTGGTTTTCAAAACGCACAGCGCAACGGTTTCCGTAAGGGATGTTTTCCAGGAAGGTCGCTTTAAAACCGAATTGTTGGGCATATCGGGCGTCTGCCTGTAAAGAGGCCCGATCTTTGGCGTTCGCGTTCTCCAATGAGCTGTGCAGAAATCCGGGCGTCCATTGAAAATCACAATCCATTCTTTCTGCCCGGACAAGTTCGGCGATCGTATCGATCGCGGCTATTCCAGCTTCCCAAAAAGCCTTGGCGGCGTTCTCGCCAAAGGTTTTCACGAGCCGATGCAAACGCGTGTCGGTCACATAGGTGAGGTGTGCAGTCGTATGCCCGGTATCAGCAGCGGCGCCCCGTCCACGCTCCAACAAGGCCACTTTCACACCGGATTTTTTGAGCAGATAAGCCGTGGTGATGCCCGTGAGGCCGGCGCCGATGACGACCACATCGACGTGAAGATTCTTTGAAACGGACGTGAATCGAGGCAACGACATTCCTTGTTGCCAATATGTTTTTCCCTCCATAAAGCACTCTAGTTTCAACGCACCGAAACAGCAACCAGCTGATCGGCGCGGTACTTTTTCATTTATTTTTCCCGGCGTGGTAAACTTTTTCTGCGGCTCTCACCAATTTGAGCGCGGTTTTCTCGTTTCCGATGCCCAGGACTTTGAACTCTTTTCCATACAGCTTGTTGTACGAGACAAAAAAGAACTCGATCTGCGTCGTGGTATTTCGATTCAATTCCAGCGCCTGCATTTCCGAAGGTGTCTCTTTTCCGATGGCCTCCCCGATGATCCGGTCATTGCGGATTTTTGCTTTTCCTTCGGATTGGGACGCCTTGATAACGGCGATGGGCCGGACGTGAAGCAGGCAGCCGGTGATGAGCGGTTCTTCATTCAATATCAAAATATCGAGCGGGTCACCGTCATCTCCCTGTGTGCCGGGAATGAATCCAAAATTGAAGGGGAAGCTCATTCCGCAGGGCAAGGCCTTGCTTAAAATAAAAACGCCATTTTCAGGATCGTAACTGTATTTGACCCGGCTTCCTTTGGGAGTTTCCACCACAACATTCAGGCAATGTTTTTTCTTATCAAACGGTCCGATACGATTGACCAATTTCTTCATAACCCTGAGCCATTTGAGCATCGTTCGCGCCAGTCGCAATCCGCCCGCTTTCCAACTCATTTTGCAAGGTTGGATAGACTGGTAAATGAATGGAAATGCGTTCTGCAATCAGCGGTGGTAGCGGGCTGCGGCTTGCCAATATGCTTCGCGGTGAGATGGAAAAGGGAGCGGGAGCGGTTTCGGGGCCGAATCAGGAAAGGGAGCTGGTGCGCGAGGCGGGAGCGGGAAAGCCGTCAAAATGACAACACCGGGGTATTGAACGCAGATATTTGGCATTCCTCCAAAAACAATTGAAATTTGTCGAGTTGAGCCGGAACGGCTTGCCAGAATAAAAGTTGCGGCTCAAAGTGGCGTATGCACAAAACGAAGTTCCGGGTGTTGCTTGCTTTAGGCTGGTATGAGCAGCGGCTGCATCTGGGCATCGTGAAATATGCGCTCGAAGCAGGCTGGCACCTTTGTGCGGATGTGACCAAGGAAAAGATGATCCCGTGGGGCTGGGAAGGGGACGGCATACTGGCGTGGCTGGGGGCGAGCGAAGATCTTCTCAAATTCGTGGTAGAGTCAAAGCTTCCGACGGTGGACTTCAGCCGGCGGCACGTTGAATTGCCGTTTGCGCGTGTGCTGATCGATGATGCGGCTTCCGTGCGACTGGTGGCAGATCATTTTTTGGTCCGGGGGTTCCGCAATTTCATGTATTACAGCGCGCAGGATAACTGGGCGTTTGAGAACCACGGCGAGATGTTCGTCGGAACTCTCAAAGAGCGCGGGTACGATTGCCGGTGGATCCGGTGGCATAAGTCCCAGAGTTATACGACCGGCCATTCACAATGGAGAGACAAACGCCGGTGGCTTTCGCTGGAATTGAAAAAGGCCCCTAAACCTTTGGCTCTGTTCGCGGCGACCGATGACCATGCGCTCGAAGTTGTGGAGGTGTGCGAGTCGGCGGGCCTGTCGGTGCCTGAGGAAGTGAGCGTCGTGGGAATGGACAATTCATTATTGGCCGTGGATGCGATGTCGACACCCATTTCGAGCGTGGATCAGAATTTTACCACGCTTGGCTATCGCGGCGCAGAGTTGCTGGATCATTTGATGCATGGCAAGCAGCCGCCGGCAAAGCCGGTGTATATTCCTCCCACTGGTTTGTTCGTCCGTAAGAGCAGCGATCTGCTAGCAATCAATCATCCAGGCATAGCCCGAAGCCTGCGCTATTTGTGGGAGAATTATCATAAGCCTATCGGAGTGGCGGACCTGGCGAAAGTGGCGGGGATGTCACGGAGCGGGTTGCATCAGGCTTTTATCGATCATATCGGGCGATCGCCGGGAGGGGAGCTTCATCGAGTGCGGATCGAAAACGCAAAAAAACTTTTGTCGCAGTCCAAGATGAAATTGGATGAGATCGCAGAGATGTCGGGTTATCAGAGCGGAAACAGCTTTTGGGTCGCGTTCCGCCAGGCCACGGGAATGACGCCAAAACAATATCAAAAGCGGTTCCAGATCTTGACATGAAGATTTGATAGCCTTTCCTTCGCATCAGCGGGCGGTGGATATTTTTCATATTTATTTGCACAAAGCGGCGTAGAACCTACACGCCCGTGGCTGATAACATCGGCGTTCAGAATGAGCTTCATGTACAGCGCCAACGTTGTGGCACAGCCACGTCCCAGCCTGCTGAAAAGAACGCGGATTTCCGGTAAGATGCCCAAAAGTTTTAAGAAGCGGGACATCCGGAATATCAATCATGCCGGGGTGGCGCGATGCCTGCGTGTGCTGCGGGCTACCCGGCATACAAAATTCAAACTTCGCGATTTTCAACGGATTGCAGGGCTCAAATCGCGTGGATTAAGCAAAGCATTTACCCTGAAGCTCGGCTACAGCCCGGGAGTTCTTTTGCGGGCAGCACGGCTGGAAATGGCTTCGAATTTATTGCGGAAACAGAACATTTCGATAGAGGTGTTGGCCCGGCGGTGCGGATATCGCAGCACAAACAGCCTGTGGGTGGCTTTCAAAAGGGAAACGGGCATAACGCCCGCCCAATACCGTGCGATGCATAGTTCAAATGTTTCGTTGATGACCGACCGAACGAGTTCACGGCGAAGATTCTAATTCCATTCAAACTTGTTTGGTTGGAAGACGACCCTAATCATCTTTCGTAAATCATTCGAGTACTGCGTTTATTGATTCCTTTTGCGGGGTTCAGGCGAGTAGACAATTTTCATAGTTTTTTGGAAAAAGGCGGGGGGCATTTCAAACGGGCATCGTGTTAGGGTTTTTCCATATTCCATGAAGAAGTTCTGTCCTATCCCGGCAAAGCCAACTTTGCCGGCTAAGCGTGGGTTCACGTTAATCGAATTGCTGGTGGTTATTGCCATCATAGCGATTTTGGCGGCCATGATCCTGCCGGCGCTGGCCAGGGCGAAGCAGAAGGCGCAGGGGATCGCCTGCGTCAATAACATGAAGCAACTTCAATTGGCGTGGCAGGTCTACACCTCTGAGAACGAGGAATACGCTCCCCTTAATCTAAATTACCAAAACGCTGCGAATGCGGGTTCTGGGTGGACGGGTGGACCATTCCCAAACTGGGTGGCGGGCCGGATGGACAATTCTGAACAAACGGACGCGGAATTTCTCACCGATGTGAATCAAACGGTCGGCTCCATTGCTCCATATGTAAAAAATGCGGGCTCGTACAAATGTCCCGGCGACCAGACGGACAAAGTGCGGTCGTGTTCCATGAATGGCTGGGTGGGGCCGGGTGGTGGATCGTTGAGCGCCAATCCGCTGGACCCCACTAAGAATGAGTACCGGTTCGTTTCTGTTTCCAAGACGACCGATATGAAAAAGCTGTCACCCTCTTCCACTTTTATCTTCCTGGATGAGAACAAAGATTCAATCAATGACGGTTGGTTTTATGTGCCACCTGACGGCTATGACCTTGCCGGAAGACCGAATGTGAGTTTGGTGAAAATGGTGGACCTGCCGGCCACGTATCATAACCGCTGTAGTTCTTTTTCCTTCGGCGATGGTCATGCGGAAATCAAAAAGTGGCTCAGCGGAAACATGGCCACGCGGAAATTCATCCCCAGCCCGCCCCAGTCTCCCATAGACACGTTGGATTCAGGGGAAGCCGGGGACTTCATCTGGATTCTGACCCATGCCACGGTAAAAAAGTAAACGATTTTTTAGACATATCCCGCTTAACGACCTTTCTCAAAGTCACACAATCAAAAACACCATCCCGACCATGAAAAGAAACCTGAATAACACTCAAATGGGGTATTGCCATTGCCTGCAACGGTACCTGGCGAACTTCGTCTTATTGATTGCGATTGTGCTGGGTTCGCAAATCGCGCATGCCTCATTTTCGCTCCCGCTTTATGAGCCGTTTGCGTACACCCAAAATGAGCCCCTGGGGGCCACCGGAAGCAGCGCAACGAACTGGGGATGGGGAAATTCGGCGAGCGGTTCCAGTTCGCACCCGAATACCAATGGAGCCCTGACTTACGTCGGCCTTCCGGTTGATACCACGCCCATGAACCTGGCGTTAACGCCGGGCGGTCTCATCGCAAATACCGGCACAGGAAAAGTTCGTGGTGCCAATTTCAATAATCCGGTCACCAACATCACTATCTATTCTTCATTCCTGTTCAATGTCCGCACGCTCGCTGTCGCCAGCACCGACCGGTTGCTATTTGGTTTGGGATCTCCGATCACTGGCAGCACGGCGGCGGGAAGCGCGGGTGTTTGGCTGGATCCTTCGGGTCGTCTGAAGGTTTCCAAGAATTCGATCACTGTGGCGGATGTCGGTACGACATATTCGCTGGTGGTGAGTAACACCTATTTGGTCGTCTTCCGCTATAAGGTGAACACCAATTCACCTGACCAGGTCGATCTCTGGTTGAACCCCGGTTCGTTGGGTGACAATAACAACATGCCGGCGCCGGATATCACCACGACGAATAACGCAAATGCCCGGACGTTCAACTCGATGGTTTTCAACGGCAATGCCCCCACCCATACCTTTTACATGGACGAAATCCGCGTCGGGACGAACTGGTCGGATGTGACCCCTGCATCTACGTCCTGGGCGAGTAACACTTTCAATGTCACCGGTGGCGGTTCGGGCTGCGCCGGCGATAGCTTTGCGATCGGATTGTCCGGTTCAGATTCCGGGATAACCTATCTGCTTTACACCAATGGTGTGCCTGCTTCGGTCAGCGTGACGGGAACGGGCTCGGCCATCAGTTTCGGTCTTCAAGCAAATACGGCCGTTTATACTGTGTTGGCGACCAATACCGCCGACGCCACTCTTCGTTGGATGAATGGCAATGCAGCGGTCACGGTTTTAGCGCCACCGGCGATCGTTACCCAGCCGGCTTCGGTTCTTGCTGCCACGAACAGCAGCGTGGTGTTCATTGTTTCCGCAACCGGGTCCGGTTTGAATTATCAGTGGTATCGCAACGGCACTGGTCTCTCCAACGGCGGTAACATCTCCGGTGTCACCACACCGGTGTTGAGTATTTCACCGGTAACGGCGGCTGAGATCGCTACGAGCACGACGGGCTATTATTGCATCATCACCAATGCCTGTGGCTCTTCGGCGACATCGATCACCAATTCACTGACGCTTCATGCCGCCGGCGATATCGTGTGGCAGGGAAATCTTTCCACCCTGTGGGACATCAACACGACGACCAACTGGAAAGATAGTGTGCCTAATCCGGTGGTATTCAATTCGGGAGATAACGTGAAGTTGGATGACACCTTCATCAGTTCGCTGCTGGCCCTCCAAAGTCCTTATCTGAGTCCGGGGCTGGTCAGCTATGTCGGCAGCCTGAACATGTTCATCAGTGGCAACGGGAATATCAGCGGTAATGGAAATATTTCCGGGACGAATTCTTCCTTGCTGGTGAACGGCACGGGCATATTGACCGTGAGCAATGCGAACAGCTTCGCTGGCGGAACAACGATCAGTAACGGCACGCTAACAGTAGCTACGTTTAACGGCGCCCTGGGATCCGGGCCGATCAAACTGGCTGGTGGCACCTTCCGGTTGGGGATATCGGGTGGCTCAGTCGCAAATCAGATACCGAATAACTTCGTCGTGTCTGCGAACAGCACGCTCCAGTACGACGGGAACGGCGGTAACGCTTGTAACCTGGGCGGCGCGTTTAGTGGAGGTGCAGGAAAGATCCTCACGATCTACAGCTTTAACAACACAACGACTCTGCTGAATTGGATCCGGTTCACCGCAGCCTTCACGAATGACTCGGATGTCGTTCTTTCCAGTCTGGGCACCGCAGTGGAATTCGCGCCTGCCGGTGGTAGCGGCGTCATCCAGACCTTCAACGGAACCATATCAGGTAATGTCGGGCGCATTCGGGCGGTGTCCGGAACGGTGATCCTTAATGGGCATAACACTCACAACGATATGGGTTGTTACGGTGATATCGGTGGCGGAATCATTATCGGACAAAGCGGGATAAGTCTCCTCTTGAACGGTGGTGGCGTCGGGTTTGGAGCCGATTCCGTTTCGACGACGCCTCCGACGATCGACTCGAGTCCCGCCGGGACGCGTTCCATCGGAATTGATGTGACCGGTGCGGGCTCCAGCCTGTTCGCCAGCAGCGGAGCGCATACGATCGGTAATCCGGTCATCTACACGAGCGCTACCAATAGCCCGACAATCTCTTTCACCGGTAGCAATAACCTCACGCTTTCCGGTTCGATCAATCTGGCGGGTGCGGACAACACTGGCGGGACGAACCGAACGCTCTCGGTCGTGAACACAGCACTGACGACCTTCTCCGGTGTCGTCAGCGATAACGGCCTCACGTGTGGACTGATCAAGACCGGCACAGGAACGCTGGCTCTAAATGGGGCGTGTACTTATACCGGCCCTACCGTCGTCAGTAATGGTATTCTTGCGGGTATCGGTTCTGTGGTCAGCCCGGTCACAATCGCTACCAACGGATCTATTGGTGCCGGGGCAGCTTCCATCGGTACGTTCACTATCAATAATAATCTGACCATCAACGGCAACGGATATTTCAAATTGAACAAGTCCGTCAATCCGTCGAATGATGTCGTTTCTGTTTCCGGCACGTTAGCGAATGCCGGCACTGGAACGATCACCGTGACCAATATTGGTGGGCCGGCCATATCCATTGGCGACAGATTCGTCCTGTTCAACACGGCGGTCACCGGAGGCGATACGATGGCGGTCGTAGGGGCCGGGATGAATTGGACCAACCGGCTGGCAGTGGATGGCAGCATCCAGGCTTTGTCGGTGGTCACCACAACTGCGGGTTATCCCACGAACATCACCTATAGCTATAACGGCAGCTCGCTCACCCTCAGCTGGCCCGCCACGCATTTGGGCTGGATCCTCCAAAGCCAGACCAACGCGGCGAACGTGGGCATAGTCACCGCATCCAATGCGTGGTTCGACATCTCGAACAGCGCCGCATTGACCGGCACGAACTTTGTGGTCAACCCGGCAAACCCGACCGTGTTCTACCGGTTGCGGCATCCTTAAGCGAACCGCAACACTGAATCCCATGACAAGCGGGGCGGTCTAGCGGTCGCCCCGCTTCTCTATCCAACCATGGCTATCGCGAACCAAAAATTGAAGTGCGGCTTCTTTTTGGTGGCAGCAGTGTTGTTATCGGTTCTGCCGGCTAAAGCCCTTGCGCCATGGTCCCTTTTCATCAATACGAACAATGTCATCGTTATCACGAATGCGCCTTATGGGGCGGTCGGTGATGGCGTGTTCACGAACACGACGGCGCTGCAAAACGCCATCAACGCCGCCAACAGCGGCGGTCTCACGAATGGATTGCGCGGAGGTGTCGTTGAGGTTCCTGGCGGTGTTTTCCTCTGTGGTCCGTTGACGATGAAGAGCAACGTCAGGCTGCAACTGGATTCCGAGGCCATCGTGCGGCTGCTTCCCCGTGGATCGTGGCCCGGCTCGCCTTACACCGGCACTGTATCGCCGCTCATCAACGGATCGGGCCTGACTAATATCGCGATCACCGGAATGGGAATGTTTGATGGTCAAGGGTCTCCCTGGTGGCCAGATTATAAGACTATCAACCGGCCTCTGATCCTTAGTTTGCAGCCGTGCTCCAAGGTGCTGCTCCAGGATTTTACGAGCAGCAATGCGCCTGTGGCACATATCGCTCTCAAAGGCTCTGGCGGAAACATAAACATCATCGGGGTTAAATTACTCGCTCCCTCTTCGGATGATCCGGTGAATCCATCGCACAACACCGACGGCGTGGATCTGGCCGAAACAAATGCGCTGATCCAGGACTGCTTTATCAGCACGGGCGATGATAATCTGGCGATCGGCAGCAGTGGCTCTATCTCCAAAGAGATTGTTGTCACGAACTGCTTTTTTGGCGAAGGCCATGGCTTGAGTATCGGAAGTTACACTTCAAGCGGCGTTTCCAATCTGGTGGTGGCGGCTTGCACATTCAGCAACACCGGTAACGGCATCAAGCTCAAGTCGGGGCGCGACCGTGGCGGAATCGTTCAAAACCTGAACTACTACAATATCAAGATGACGAATGTGGACTGGCCTATCCAACTCTACCCCTATTATGAATTCGGGCTGGGTACGTTGACCGGCGTGAATGCCGATTTCGCCGCGAGCACGGCGTTCAACAATGCAAATCCTACTCCTTACAATCCACCCATCTTCCGGAATATCATCATCAGCAATGTCACGGCGAACATATTGAATGGCCGCCCGCCTTTGATGATCTGGGGTTTGCCGGATCATCCCGTATCGAACGTCGTTTTGAGTGCCGTCAGCCTGATTTCCAGTTCCACGTATCCGTCGGGAGTCTATAACGCGGTTAACGTGCGGTTTGTGGATTGTACGTTAAAGACGCCGGCCGGGGTTAAGACGATCCAACTCTGGAACACGGACCTGACTTTCACCAATACCATTCCGACGGGCAATCTGCTTGTTTTGGACGGGTTAACGACGAACGGGATTGGCAATACGCTCAGTTTGAGGAATGCCATAGCAACCGTTTCCCGCACGAACACAATCGCCGGTGGCGCCGTGACGCTCAACAACAGCACTTTGACCGTGAGCAATAACCTGACGTTGTTCAATTCCTCAGTGCTGAATTTCGTGTTGGGTACGAATGCGTCCGTTTTAGCCGTGAAAGGCAGTCTGGCGCTGGGTGGGACCAATAATATTTTCGCCGGTGGCGGTTTCACCAACGGTATTTATACCCTTATCACTTATACCGGACCTTTAAGCGGTGCTGTGCCGACGTTGAAAAATGTTCCGCCCGGATACAACTACACCCTGGATACAAGCACCGCGGGGCAGGTGAACCTGATCGTGTCGTTGCCGGCGCCGGTAATACCCACAAACCTGACCGCGATCGCGACCAACCTTGCGGTTGACTTGAGCTGGGCCGTTTCCTCGAACGCGGCCGCTTATAACGTGAAGCGATCGACGGTCGATGGAGGTCCTTATTCATGGCTGACAAATGTGACAGCCACAAATTGTCTCGATACCTCCGTGAGTCCGGCCACGACCTATTACTACGTCGTGACGGCGACCAACACTGGGGTTGAAAGCGGAAATTCGGCACAAGTCAGCAGCGTGCCATTGCCGTCATCGGCTCCGGTTAATCTCGATTATACAGGTTCATCCGGGCAATTGCACGTGTCCTGGCCGTTGGATCATCGGGGCTGGCGGTTGCAGATCCAAACCAACGGCTTGGATGACGGTCTGGCCGATAATTGGGTGACTGTTCCCGGTTCCACCAATCTTACCGCCGTTGATGTTTTAGCCGATGCCTCTAATGGCTCGGTTTTTTTGCGCCTTATTTATCCATGAAACAGAATGAAAGCATTCGTCGACAAAGCAGTTAAAAAAGAACCCGGTGGACATTCGGAGAACGGAGGGGCAGCTCATGAAGAATTTGCCGGCGGTGCCAATGGCAATGGTGCCCATCACGCAAACGGTTCGTTAGCGCAGGATCATGGGGCGGCCGGGATGGATCCAAGATTTCCTGTTGGCGCACTTCCGCCCAAAATGCAAAAGAGGACGGGGAAGATCCCGCTATATCAAAACTCCAAGGCGCCGGTTGAAAAACGTGTCAGCGATCTATTGAGCCGGATGACACTGGAGGAGAAAGCGGCGCAAATGATGTGTATCTGGCAACGGAAAGCCCGGATGCTTATCGATGAACACGCTAATTTTGACCTGAATAAAGCCAAGGAGGCTTTCCGTGATGGCCACGGGATAGGGCAGGTGGGGCGGCCGAGCGATGCGGGCGCAGTTCCGCCGACTTCCTCAAATGGGCGCAATGCCCGGCAAATGGCTGAATTGACGAACACGATCCAGCGTTTCTTCATCGAACATTCGCGCCTGGGAATACCGGTGATCTTCCATGAAGAATGCCTGCACGGACATGCCGCGAAGGATGCGACAAGCTTTCCGCAGCCCATCGCTTTGGGTGCCACGTTCAATACAAAATTGATCGAGCGATTATACGCGATGAGTGCGGAAGAGACGCGTGTGCGCGGGGCGCATCAGGCCCTTACGCCAGTGGTGGATATCGCCCGTGACCCGCGCTGGGGACGGGTGGAAGAGACTTTTGGAGAGGATGCATTTCTCAATGCGCAACTGGGGATCGCGTCCGTGCGTGGTTTTCAAGGGGATCGGTCCTTTAGAGACAAGAAGCGGCTGATCGCGACGCTCAAACATTTTGCCGCGCACGGCCAGCCGGAATCCGGAATGAACTGCGCCCCGCCCAGCATGTCCGCGAGAACCGTCCGGGAAGTGTTTTTCCTTCCATTCAAAGAGGCATTGCAAAAAGGCGGGGCTATCAGTGTGATGGCCAGTTATAACGAGGTGGAAGGGGTGCCGTGCCATGGGAATCGTTGGTTGTTGCGTGACGTGCTGCGCAAGGAATGGGGATTCACGGGCTTTGTGGTTTCGGATTATCACGGGATCCTTGAACTAAATGAAAAGCCGCACACGCATGGGCATTTTGTCGCCGCAAACAAGCTGGAAGCATGTGCGCTTGCCGTAAAAGCCGGGGTGAACATCGAATTTCCCGAGCCTGATTGTTACCTACATCTGGTGGAGTTGGTGCGGGGAGGAGTTCTCGCTGAGACGGAACTGGATGAGTTGGTCGCGCCGATGTTGTATTGGAAGTTCCGGATGGGCCTCTTTGATGACCCGTATGTCGACCCTGATAAAGCAGAGCGGATAGTGGGTTGTAAACGGAATCGTTCACTGGCGTTGGAGGCCGCGCGCGAATCCATCACGCTGTTGAAGAACGACGGCAATCTCCTGCCTCTTGATCCCAAGAAGCTCAAGACACTTGCGGTCATCGGTCCGAATGCAAACCGGGTTTTGCTGGGTGGTTATAGCGGGGTGCCAAAGCAATTTATCACGGTTCTCGATGGCATACGTGAGAAGGTCGGTGATGCGGTGAACGTCGTCTATAGCGAGGGCTGCAAGATCACGGCGGATGGAGGTTCCTGGCAGCGGGATGAAGTCTATCTGAGCGACCCAAAACAGGATCGCCGCCAGATCGCGAATGCCGCACGGGTAGCCGCGACAGCGGACGCGATAGTCTTGTGTATCGGTTGCAACGAACAGGGCTCCCGTGAATCGTGGAACACCCGGCATATGGGTGATCGGGCCAGTTTGGACATGTTGGGCTGCCAGGATGAACTGGTTAAAGCGATGCTGAAAACGGGCAAGCCTGTCATCGTCTTCCTTTTCAATGGCCGGCCATTGTCGGTCAATTATGTTGCGCAAAACGTTCCCGCAATCTGCGAATGCTGGTATCTTGGCCAGGAATGTGGCCGCGCAGTGGCAGATGTCCTGTTTGGTGATTTCAATCCCAGCGGCAAGTTGCCTATCTCGATCCCACGCTCTGCTGGACATTTGCCGGCGCATTACAGCCATAAGCCGTCGGCGCGGCGCGGATATTTGTTTGATGACGTTTCGCCTTTGTTCCCTTTCGGCTTCGGGTTGAGTTACACCACTTTTGAATTCAGCCGGGTACGTCTGACAAAGGCGCGCATCCGGCCGGGTCAGTCCAGTCGGGTTTTGGTTGATGTCAAGAACACGGGGAAACGTGCTGGGACGGAAACGGTCCAGGTATACATCCGGGACAAATTCAGTTCGGTCACCCGACCGATCAAGGAGTTGAAGGGTTTCACAAAAGTTTCCCTCCGGTCCGGGCAAACCAAGACCGTTTCACTGGATATCACTTCTGAGTCGTTGGCTTTTTACGATGTCGACATGAACTATGTCGTGGAGCCCGGCGATTTCGAGATAATGGTCGGGAATTCTTCCCGCGATCTTGACCTCCAGAAGCTTGTTTTGACGGTGACAAAATGAGCGATGAATGATCCGGGAAAAATTTCTTTCGTCGAGAAGCTGGGTTACAGCGCCGCTGATGCCGCTGCCAACTTTGTCTTCATGACGATGGTGCTTTTTCAGCTCAATTTTTATACCGACACCGTTGGACTGACTGCTGGGGCGGCGGCGGCCATTCTTTTTTGGCCACGGATCTGGGACGCCATTTTCGATCCGATCATGGGCGTGCTGGCCGATCGCACGAACACGCGCTGGGGAAAATTCCGTCCCTGGATACTTTGGACAGCGGTGCCCTGGGCGGTCGTGATGGTTTTGGCCTATACGACCCCAAAAGGCTGGAACATGGCCTGGATGATCGCCTACGCCGCCATCACTAACACGATGCTGATGACGATCTATTCCATGAACAACATGCCTTACGCGGCGTTGGGTGGCGTGATGACCTCTGATCTTAATGAGCGCGCCAAACTTAATACGTTCCGCTTCATCGCCGTCAATGTCGCGCAGTTCATCGTAGGGGGGTTCACACTGCCGCTGGTGGCGAAATTCGCGATCGGGCATGACCTGGCCTACGGCTGGAGGATGACGATGACGATTTGGGCGGTCATATGTCTGGTCTTGTTTTTAGTGACGTTCCTGACCACTCGCGAAAGGGTCGCGCCGGTCGTTCAAAACAAAGCTTCGGTAAAGCAGGATTTTGCGGATCTGTTGAAGAATGGTCCCTGGCTGGTGATGTTCCTCATGACGCTGGTCCAGTTTGCGATGATATCGTTCCGGGGTGGTGCGTTATACAATTACTACCACCAATACGCGGATAAATCGGCGATGTTCGATTTTCTCGACAAGCTGGGCCTCACTGCCGCTCCGCTTGAGCCAGGCGCTGTTCGGCCGGGGGGAATGCTGGAATGGCTTGGCTACATCGTGCATGGGACGCGAGAGCATCTAAGCGATTCAAATGTCGCCAAGGTGTTTTACAGCATCATCAACATTGCGCAACGCATCACCACCATTGCGGTCATATTGGCTTCGGTATCGCTCGCGCGCCGTTATGGAAAGAAAGCGGTATCCATCGCCGGCTTCGCAATACAGACAGTGCTGAGCTTTTTATTCTATATGCTCAAGCCAACGGATGTATATGCGATGCTTGCGATTTCCATCCTGAACGCAGTCGCGTTCGCTCCCACCATCCCGCTGCTTTGGGCGATTTTTGCTGACGTGGCGGATTATTCCGAATGGAAAACAGGACGGCGGTTCACCGGGATCGTTTTCGCAACGATCGGTTTCGGGCTTAAGGCAGGTTTGGCCATCGGTTCCGCCTCATTTCTTTGGATCATGGCGGGGTTTTTCGGTTACGACACGCATCATGCGGATGCCCCGGCCGCAATTGAAGGTTACCGGATATGCGCGGGGATCGGCGTCGGAATCCTGATGGGCGTTTGTACGCTGCTGTTGGTTGGCTACAAACTCAACAAACACATGACTCTTCACATGGCTGGAGAGTTGGCGGAACGCCGGAAGGCTTCTGCGCTGAAAAGCGCGCAATCTGTTCCTGCATGAAAGCGATGACGCGACAGTGGCAGACATTGTCGCGCATTTTTTATGTGCAGAGATTAGTTTCGACAAGGTGATCCTGGCAGGAAACTTTGAACAGTGAGACGTCCCGATGGTCGCGATGCGAGGATTACGCTTCGCGTAGTACGGCAAGGAATTGATACTACAGGAAACTTTACGTTGGTTGAATTGCTTTGCATGATTGCATTTTATGAAACAAATGCGTTCTCATGTTGCCGCTTTTTTATTCTTGTGATGATAAAATGTTTGGTTGTTGAAAGATCGAAGACGTGCAGCAGCAGCAGCTGCCCAATACTTGTGGAGCGTTTATCAGCGATCAAGCTGACGGATTTAGCGGGTGCAGCGTTTCACATCCAGCAATCACAGGGTGATATTGCTACCTATGAAAAACGTTTTAAAAATTTTTAAGGGTAAACCTAATGCGCTTGAAACTGCTGGCTTGCTAGTGGCATTTTCATTTCTTTCATTGGTAGTGCATCGCTTCATTTTGCAATGCCTGATTTTCGTATTGATTTTTTTGATAGTAATGAGGCTTCTGTGTTCGGCGCATCAATGGCCTGTCATATGTTATAACATTTGCATCCTATTGTGCGGTGTCTCGTTGTTTTGTCCCCTGGACTTGGCAATTCGCGCTTCAGATGCTTGGCATTTAAGACATGTCCGGATATTGTGGATACCCGAAGACGCGTCTTCCAAACGAATAAGAGAAGAAAAGGGACTTGTGGAGAACCAAGACTATGTTGTGTACCATGGCTGGAAGACCTTTATTGGACCCCGCTGGGTAATACTCGTGACGGTACCGGTGCAGGGTCACATTCACACCCCGTTGCTGAACTAAATAACTGAAATCGACGCGCCAACCACGGCAATGGGTTTGTCACCGAAAATGATTCTGGCGCTGAAGTAAGCATCTTCCGCCTTCGCCAAAAGGGCTACGGCAGTACAAGCGGCTGCGAGTGACGATGTTAAATTTTACGATTCAAGCGCCACGACATTATCGAACATAACAACGTTAATAATGCCGGAGGGATCTGTTTTCCTATATATCGAGAAAGGAGCCACAGGTGCTGCCGTCGGGCTGGAGACAGTGATGCCCACGGTGCCGCGAGTTGAGATTGCATATTCCTTTTTGGTCTACCAAACTTTAAGCTATGGGCAAACAAGTCCAGTTTTACATGACGCACGAGGACGAGAAAATCTTTCTCGCCTCTATCAGCGATCTCGCCCCTGGGCGGTTGATTTACCATACATTTACAGAATCGTCGCCGATGGAACTGGAATCTTTTGCGCCCGTCGGCCATTCCGGAGGGAACTTCCATCCCAACTACTTTCAGAACGAACATCTCTGCCTGGTTAACACAACGCTAGGGACTCCGCCCAAGGTCAACTCCTACCCGCAGCTCAAGGTTTAACGGATTTGTCACCTACTTTCTCAAACCCATGAAAATATTAAGAATGGCTTATTATCTATTCGGTGTAGTTTCTCTACTTGGCGTCGTCAGCTGCGTATCCAGCGACGTTGCTCCTTTGGGGAGCGGATACGAGGAGGTAACTTACACACATGGCTCCCTAAGTGAGCCGGCGGCCCAACGGATATCACTCCAATACCAAAATTCCCACCACGGGCGAATCAAAATTTGGCCTTCATTATACGGCGTTAGCTCGGTAATCAAAAATGATATAGCCATATTTGTCGGAGACGAAGGGTATGTTCGCCCTGGAACTGGCTCAGTGTCAACAAGGCCGCGGCTTTTTTTTGTCAATTCTTCACATTGCCCAATGGATGTTACCGACGAGGTTTTGTGGCGTTGGTCTAAAGGGTCAGGCCAAGATTTCGATACAGTGGTGAAATCGGCTCGCATTGTCTATCCGAAGGAAAAGGATGCTGAGGTTGAATTCTTATTTGCTACCGGTCTCCACAAAGACATTGTCGTTCGTTTAGATTGGGCACAAATCGCTGATATCATGAGGGAGGTAAAGCAAAGCGGCATTGAACGCAAGGATTCGCGTTGGGGCACAATCTACATTGAAAAAGAATTTAATTCAAAAAAACAGAATTAAATTCCTCTCCTTAACGGCCTCAACATTTTGAACTCATCGCATGAAATGCTTTCTATGCTTCCGGAGGGGATTCTTGGGCTGATTAAGCACGAGCAAATCCGCTGGTTGGTTTCCGCTATCGTGCTTGGCGATGTAAAAGTGCCGAATGACCAACGGCCGGATTGGGCAAAAAGTGCGGCGGTAGAGTTTTGGAATTGAACTCGACACGCCAACCAATGCAGGCGGGATGCCAACGAAATAAGCACTGAAGCAGCTTCTCGCCTGCGAACGCTTCGCAAAGGAAGCCAAGCTCGCCTACATCTAACTGAATCCCGACGCGTCGGGACTTCGGCAATCGCCGCAGCACCCCGGTGTCATGCCCGCCTCGGAGTGTTGTCCCAGTCGCAAAGCTGAGTTCCTGCCGCCGGAAGGTTCAAGATGGTGCGCGAGGCGGGAGTTGAACCCACAACCTTTGGCTCCGGAGGCCAACGCTCTATCCAGTTGAGCTACTCGCGCGTATCGAGCGGGAGGATTATGCAGGATTCCCGCGTGGTGGGAAGGATATTTGGCGGTGGAATATGCCGTGGATGCGGGGTAAATTGTCGCAAGTGTTTCCCGGGCCTTCATCCTGGTTTCGAACGGTCTTCATCGGGTTGGCATTTTTATTGGCCGGGTTCCGGTCAGGGGTGGCCGCGGAGCCGGTCCATTGTGTCATCCACATCAGTGCGGATGGGTTGCGGCCAGATGCGGTGACGGCGTTGGGGCCTTCGAACGCGCCAAATTTTTATCGGCTGCGGGCGCAAGGGGCGTTCACGGACAATGCGCGGGCGGATTACGATTATACGGTCACGTTGCCCAACCATACGTGCCAGCTTACGGGTTATCCGGTAGTGGGTGAGGATGGGCATAGTTGGACGTGGAATATTGACACGGCCGAGGACGTAACGCTTGCATCCAACAAAGGCCGTTATATCCCGGGCGTGTTCGATGTGGCGCATGACAATGGCTTGCGCACGGGCCTGTTCGCGAGCAAAAGCAAGTTCTCGATCTTTGTGCGGAGTTGGGATGCGGTGAACGGCGCGCTGGACGCGGTGGTGCCGGACTATGGCCGGAACAAGATCGATGTCAGTGTGCTGGATACCGATACGGATGCGTTGGTGGGAGCGTTGATCACGAACATGACGGCGCAGCCGTTCGGTTATGTTTTCCTGCACCTGGCGAATCCCGATGGCAACGGGCACTCGTACGGTTGGGACATCACGCCGGGCAGTGCGTACAGCGATGCGGTCAAGCAGGTGGATACTTACCTGGGGATGCTCCTGACGATGATCGACAGCGCGCCGGCCTTGAGCAATCACACGATCATCGTCCTGACGGCTGACCACGGGGGAACGGAATTCGACCATAACGATGAGACGTTGGCGGTTGATTACACAGTGCCGTTTTACGTGTGGGGACCGGCGGTGGCATCGGGCGCTGACCTGTACATCATCAATCCGGTGAGCCGCAAAAATCCGGGCATGGAGCGGCCTGATTATTCCGGGCAACAACCGGTCCGCAACGGGGATGTGGCGAACGTGGCGTTGAAGTTATTGGGATTGGGACCGGTGCCTGGGTCCACGATCAACGTGGGCCAGAATCTATCGGTCGGGACGCCGTTGAAGGATGATTTCCGGCTGTCGATATTTGGCAACCAGGATGTGTTCACGTTCTCCACGTTGACCAATGTCTGGTATGAGATCGATAGCCGCGCGGATGTTGCGGGTGGTGGCTGGTCGCCGATGGGGAGCAGCATCGCCGGCAACGGCGGGATGGTGACCAATGCACGTCCGCATCCGACCGGCGCGCTTCAGGAATTCTTCCGATTGCGCGCGCATCTGTGAGGTGGCGAGTGGCGTTTCGTTAACTTCAACTTTTCTCCGTGCGCCAGCTCCCCTGCAAAACGTAGAAAAAACTGTCTATTAAAGTGGTCGGCTGGACATCTTCAAGGAAATGCCCGAAGGGGATGACATAGAGTTGTTGCGCGAGTATGCGCGGGATGGTTCGGAGAGCGCGTTCGCGACGCTGGTGTCGCGGTACGTGAACCTGGTGTATTCGGTGGCGCTGCAGCGGGTGGGGAACACGCATCATGCGGAGGAGGTGGCGCAGGCGGTGTTCATCATCCTGGCGCGGAAGGCGGGGAAGATATCGGACGGGGTGGTGTTATCGGGCTGGCTGTATCACACGACGCAATTGACGGCGGGAAACTTCCTGCGAGGGGAAGCGCGCCGGACGCGTCGCGAACAGGAGGCACACATGCAATCAGTCCTGGAAAATTCCGGAACAGAAACCTGGACGCGGATCGCGCCGCTATTGCACGAGGCGATGGGGCGATTGAGCCGTGGAGATCGTGACGCGATCGTGCTGCGTTATTTCGAAAACAAATCGGTGGCAGAGCTGGCAGCCGCGATGCAAGTGGGCGAAGCGGCGGCGCACAAACGATTGATGCGGGCGGTGGAGCGGCTGCGGGGGATCTTTGCACGGCAGGGAGTGAAAGTGTCCGCGACGGCGCTGGTGACGTTGGTGGCGGCGAATTCCGTGAGCGCGGCGCCAACGGGTTTGGCGGCCTCGATCACGGCAACGGCAGCGAAGGGAGCGATGGCGGGAGGAACGACGTTAACCCTGGTGAAAGGAGGATTGAAAGTTATGGCGTGGACAAAAGCGAAAATAGCGGCGGTGGCGGGCATGGGCTTGGCGGTGGCGGTGCTGACACCGGTGACGGTGCACTATTGCTATTATCACGTGGGGAAAGATGCGTGGCGTCGGCAATTCGAGGCGACGTATCGATTGAGCAGCGGGGAAAACGTCAAGCATGTGCAGCCACCGTACATCGCGGCGCGGGCGGAATATTATCGTCTTGATCCCAGTACGAGAGATCAGGCGAAGTCGATCCCGAAGGCGCCGGATTATTTTGTGTTTCATGACGACGGGCGGAAACTCCAGAAATGGGGGATGTCTTTCGGGGGCGGACATTCAACGCTGCAACAGGTGCTGCGTCATGCGTTTCAGATGAGGAGCTATGAATTGGAGGGCGTGGGGAACGTGCTGACCATGAATGTGGACGGCGATTGGGTGTTCAGAGGCGAAATCATGACCGATATAAAGACGGAAGAGATGTTACGTGAACTGGGCGAAGTGTTGGGCCGGGAAAAGAAGCGGTCGATGCGCTTTGAGAAACAAACGGTGGATCGGGAGGTGATCGTAGCGCATGGAAGTTATCGTCTGAAACCGGAAGAATCTGGAAAGCCGAAACAGGTGGAGATCTACGCATCGAACGCAAAGGACAGCAACAATGGCATCGGCAGCGGAGTGATGAAAGAGTTTTTAGACAGCCTGGGAGACACGTTGCGGACGCCGGTGATCGATGAGACTGACGGCAGCGGGATGCGGTTCGAATGGCAATTTCACCGGGATGTGTTCACTGCCCCCGATGATGATGCAACGCTGGCGAGGATCACGACCAAAGTGCTGACGAATATCCAAACGCAGACGGGATTGACGTTCACGCACGAGACGCGGCCGGTGCCGGTATGGGTGGTCTCGGCGAAGTAGCGGCTCTTAAAATGCTCACGCCGATGTCAGGCAGTGGTCTTGGTGGCGAGGTCGTGCACGGTGACGTTGCCGCTGACGGAGCGTTCGGCCGTCTGGATGCGTTCGAATTCGGCCCGCACGAAATCGCGCATGGGTTCCTCGCGGGTCTCGAGTTCGTTTCCCTGGCCAGCACGCATGACGGTGAGGATGTCGTTGCAGGTGATCTTTTCGAGCGGACGGGCGGGGTCGTAAGAAACTTCGAGGGCACCGGCAGGCGAGACTTCGACGAGGAGCCCGCCGAGGACGAGATTGTGCGCGACCTGGTGGACGAGACGGGTGGGGACATTGAGTGCTTCGCCCATCTGCGTGGAGGTCATGGCTTTTTCACCGGCAATAAAACGTTGGCCGACATGGGCCATGACACGGAGGGCAACGAATTCGCGGCCCCGCTGGTTGACAGCGTCGGCCTGAATCTCCTGGAGATAGACACGACGGTTTTGGGCGGCATAGGCGACTTGCGCGCCGAACAGCAGGATGAGCCAGGAAAAATAAAGGCCGATGAGGAAAACGGGCACAGTGCCGAGCGGGCCGTAAATCTTGCTGGCGGTGACGACGCGCGAGGCGAAGACCACATTGAACTGGCTGTTCAGGTTCCAGAGGATGCTGCCGACGACCGCGCCGGCGAGGGCGGCGCGCCAGTGCACTTTCGTGTTGGGCATCAGCATGTAGATGAGCATGAACGCCGCGATGAGGATGAGATACGGGCCGAACACGGCGACGCCGCTGAAGAAGACGATGCTCCAGAATGGCGACCAGACTTCGACTTTGTTTTGCAATGTTTGCAGGTTGCCGCCGATGGTGAGACTGACGGCCAAGACCATGAGCAATGGCCCAAGCGTGATGGCCGCCCAATATTGGACCAGGCGGGAGATCCAACTTCGCCCTCGCGTGACACCCCAGATGTCATTGAGAGTTTTCTCGATGTTACTGAGCAATCCGACGGCCACAAGGATGAGGGCAGCGGTGCCCGTGATCCCGAGCGCGCCGCTGTTCACCGTGGCGATGAAATTTTTGATGTTTTGCGCCACCTGGACGCGTTTGTCTTCGGCATCCTGGCCGGATTGGGGCATGAGACCCAATTGCGGTGCGACTTGAGCGACCAGCTTGTCGATCAAGTCGTCCACCACGGTATTGCTCTTGTTCTTGAGCAGGCTGGTGGAGACGCCGATGCCGACGGCGAGCATGGGAATGAGCGCGAGCAACGTCGTGTAGGCGAGCGCAGAAGCGCGCACGGGACAACGGTTGCGGACGAAACTGCGGATGACGAGGATCCAAAAATGGATGAACTTTTGGAATCGCCGGGCCGAGCCGGCCAGGGCAAAGCGCCGATCGTCGAGGAGGACCTGGGCCTCTTCCTGCATCTTTTTGATGGACGATTCCTTGTCGGGCATATTGGGTTCCCAAGGCACGATACCAAAGAAAATGGGCCGATACAAGCGGTGTAATAACGTGAAGGACGAACTCGTCGCTTGTCACTGGTTCATGCGAGTTGCTATTGTCGATGCATGGCCCAAAAGGCGTCTCCTGATTCAAATTCATCGCGTGGTTTCGGCGACATCATCGGAGTTGTGCTGCTGGCAGCGGCGTTGTTGTTGTTTGTGGCGCAGATATCGTTTGATCCGCACGATCTGTCGTTCATCAAGAATCCGCCGAACCCGGTCCTGCATAATCTCATCGGGATCATCGGCGCCTACCTGGCCTTTTTCTTTTTTTCATTCCTGGGATTTGCGGCGTATCTGCTGCCCTTGATCGTGCTGGTGTTCGGGCTCAGTTGCGTGCCGGGGTTCCTTGGGTGGGTGGGAGCGCCAAAGCTGGCGGACTGGCTCGCGGAATTTCAGCGGCGTTGGAGATGGCATGTCTTGTGGGCAGTCACGTACTTCCTGTCGCTGTGCGGCCTGTTGCACATCATGAGTGTATCCGGTTGGTTCGGGCATGCGCCCGAACGGATCGCAGCGCACACGGCGGGCGGTTGGTTCGGATACCTGACCTACGAATATGTGTTTTGGATGCTCGGACGGGTGGGAGCGGTCATCGTGTATGCGACGCTGTGCCTCATCAGTCTTTTGTTCCTGACGAATTTCCGGTTGAGCGAATGGATCAGCATCTTGTTCGGAAAACCGAAGGAAGAAAAAGCTGCGGTGGTGCGAGACGAAGCGGTGTTGGAACGCCGGGCGCGTGATTTGGAGCGGAAGAAAAAGGAACTGGAACAGGAAGTGGCCCAGGCGCGGCCGCCGGGTTTGGGTGCGGATATGAAACCGGTGCCCACCCCAACGGTGCGCGACCTGAGCGTGCCGCAGATGAAACCGGTGCGCGGACGGAAAGCTGCGGAGCCGCCCAAAGAAATTGCGCCTCCAGACGAGGGTGAAGTGATTCCCGCCAAGGAGGTGGCCGCGGCGATCACCACAGACATTTTGGGTGATAAATCGGCGTTAACGGCCAAGGCAAAGGAAACAAAGGCCGAGGAGAAACCAGAGGCGAAGCCGGAGTCAAAAGAAGAAAGCAAACCGGAGGAAGTGGTCGCGGAGAAGACGGAAGCCAAGCCGGAAGGTGAAGCGAAACCGGAATCTGACATCAAGGTCACCGGCGTCACGCCGCCGAAACCGAAGAAGAAAAAGCCGTTGTCAGTGGCTTCGACGCCCATGATCGGGAATTACCAATTGCCATCGTTCGATTTTCTCCAGCATCCGGACATGACGGTCAGGCCGACGGAGTCGAAGGAGGAATTGATGGCCAATGCGCGGCTGATGCAGCAGACGCTGGCGCAGTTCGACATCGAAGTTTCGCTGGGCGATATCACGAAAGGCCCGACCATCACTCGTTATGAGTTGCATCCGGCTCCCGGAGTGAAACTGGAGAAGATCCAGGCGTTGAACAACAACCTGGCCGCGGCGCTGAAGGCGGAGCGCATCCACATCCTTGCGCCGGTGCCGGGCAAAAGCTCCGTGGGTGTGGAGGTGCCGAATTCGGTGAAGACGAAAGTCATCATGCGGGACTTGTTCGAGTCGGATGAATGGCGTGGTTCGAAAGCCAAGATCCCCATCGGATTGGGCAAAGATGTCTATGGACATCCCATCGTCGCTGATCTGGCGGAGATGCCGCACTTGTTGATCGCGGGCAGCACCGGGTCCGGGAAATCGGTATGCATCAATGCCATCATCGCGTCATTGCTCTACCGCTTTTCGCCGGACCAACTTCGGTTTGTGATGATCGATCCCAAGGTCGTGGAGTTGCAGCATTACAACGCCTTGCCTCACCTGGTGGTGCCGGTGGTCACGGATCCGAAGAAAGTGATTTTAGCATTGCGCTGGGTAGTGAATGAGATGGAGAAGCGTTACCAGATCTTTGCGCGGGTGGGCGTGCGCAACATCGGGTCGTTCAATTCGCGGCCCAACAAGAAACTCGTGCCGATGGAACCGGAATTGCCGTTGACGGCCAAGAAGGAAAAAGTGGAACCCGGCGCGGAAGGGTTTGCGGTGGAAGTGGACGAGGAGATCGTGGTGCCGCGCGAGGAAGACATCGTCATTCCGGAAAAGCTTTCGTACATCGTGGTGATCATCGATGAATTGGCGGACCTGATGTTAGTGGCGCCGGCCGACGTGGAGATGGCCATCGCACGCATCACGCAGATGGCGCGCGCAGCGGGGATCCATTGCATCGTGGCGACGCAACGCCCGAGCGTGGACGTCATCACCGGCGTCATCAAAGCGAACATCCCCGCACGTATCGCGTTCCAGGTGGCGGCCAAAGTGGATTCGCGGACGATTTTGGACGCGATGGGCGCGGACAAATTGCTGGGCAAGGGCGACATGCTGTATCTGCCGCCGGGCTCGGCGAAATTGATCCGGGCGCAAGGTGCATTGATCACGGACCAGGAGATCACCGACATCGTGGACTTCATCGCCAAGCAGGCCAAGCCGAGTTACGAGATGGAGATCCATCAGCAGCTTTCCCGTCCGACGAGTTCGCTCGATAACGAGAGCGGCATCGATGAAGACGAGGATCTCATCCAGCAATGCATCGAAGTCATCCGGAGTGAACAGAAGGCGAGCGTGTCGTTGTTGCAACGTCGTTTGCGGTTGGGCTACACCCGCGCGGCACGCATCATGGATGAACTGGAGAATCGCGGCATCGTAGGGCCGAGCAAGGGCGCTGAGCCGCGGGACATTCTCATCGACCTGGACGGTGGCGGTGCGGACGGGGTGGGGCAGTAATGCCGGCACAGCCGGTTCCCTGTCGAAATATTGTCACCTTTTGTAATCGGCAGACACCCTATAGATAGTAGAATCCGCATTGATGACGGAACGAATGTACTGGATGGGTGTCTATCCAACCTGAAAGGCTGAATCATGAAAAACTTTTTGCTTGGGCTGTTCCTGGTGACGACGGTCGCGTTTGCCGCCTTGTACTTCAACCAAAACGGACAACTCGACAAGGCCCGCAAGGACCTCGCCAGAACCAAGGGAAACCTCACGGAGCTGGAAGGGAAGTTGAGCCAGCAAGAACAGCGGAGCACTGGTATCCGCGAGCAGTGGTTGGACACACGCAAGGAGGCGAACGCAAATGCCAGCCAGGTGCAGCAATTGCAGCAGGTGCTGGCGGGGAAAACCGATGTAAGTGGAGGGACCAATAATTTCCGGGACGCGATGAGTTCGATGCTCAAGAGCCCCGAGATGCGGGCGATGGTCAAGAAGCAGCAGGAAGCGGTCGTGGGTATGATGATCGACCGGAACTATGCGGACTTTTTCAAATCGCTCAACCTTTCGCCGGAACAATCGGCGGCGTTGAAAGACTTTATCAGCAAGAAAGCGTTGATCGATGCGGGCATGGGCCTGGACCTGATGGCTGGAAACATGGATGCGGACCAACGCAAAGCCATCACGGACCAGGCCAAGTCGGAACGGGACGCGATCGATGAACAGATCAAAGGTTTCCTGGGCACGGACAATTACGCGCAATATCAGGCCTACGAGAAGACGATTCCGGAACGGCAGGCACTGCAACAGTTCAAGGATTCGCTCGCAGGGAGTTCGACCATGATGAGCGGGGACCAGGAACAACAGTTGTTGAAGGCGATGAGCGATGAACGGGAAGCCTTCAAGTTCTCAACGGATTTCCAGGACCGGTCGAAATTCGATGGTGATTTCGAGAATACGCTGACAGATGAGAAGATCGACACATTCCTGGCGGAGCAGGAGCAATTGACACAAAAATACCTGGAGCGCGCACGCGCGATATTGTCGGCCGATCAATTGGCGTCGTACGAAAAATTCCTGGCCAACCAGCGGGAGATGACCAAAGCCGGGCTAAAGATGGCCGCGGCGATGTTCGGCGGAAAATCATCGAAATAGCAGGTTCAGCGCGAGAGCAATTCCCCCCACGGAGCGAGCGGCGGGACGCGTTCGCAAAGGACCTTGGTGGCAACGAGCAGGGGAACGGACAGAAGCGCGCCGGGCACACCCCAGAGCCAGGTGAAAAAGATCAGGGCGATGAAGATCACCACCGGATTTAGCGTGAACCGCTTGCCGAGAACGAACGGCGTGAAGAGATTCGCTTCGATGAGATGGGCGCCGAGATAGATGGCGGCAGGTAACAAGCCGCGCCCGATGGAATCGAACGCCAGCAGGCCGGTGACAGCCACGGCGCCGATGCCAACGATAGGCCCCAGATAAGGGACGAAATTCACGACAGCGACCACTCCACCCCACATGGCTGCGCCGGGCATCCCCACCAGATACAAACCGATCCCAACGATAAGACCGAGGCCGATGTTGATGAGCGTCACGGAGATCAGGTAGCGGGAAATGGAATGCTGGATCTCGTGGCTGATATCGACCGCTTGTTTTTTGTTGTGCAACGTCGGCAGCACGTGGACGAGCTTATTGAGAAAGACATTGCCGCCCGCCAGAAGCAGGAAGGTGAGAGCGATGGTTTCGCCGACGCCGGCCAGGAACGTCCAGGTCCAGTTGAACAATGAATTGGTCAGATGATTATCCGCGATCTTGACGGAGGCCGTCTTCTCATTCTTGGCCGGCTCACCCAAATCGCCAACGCTCGACGCGACGGCGCTGAGATGCGCGGCTGGCGCGAGGATCTTTTGAAATTTTTCTTTGAGTTTCGGAAGATTTTCCGGCGCGGATTGGATCCAGACCGCAGCCGGTTTGCCGAGGGTGATGATGCCGAAACCTACCGCTCCGCCAAAAAGGATCATGACGATCAGGGCAGCCAGCGGGGTCGGAACCTTGATCCGGGCCAGCCAATTCACCGGCGGACGGAGCAACATGGAAGCGACCCACGCGATCACGACCGGGAGCACAACGATGCGCGCGAAATAACAGAACGCGAGCGTGATGCCGAAGATAGTCAGGATACGTGTGGACTGGGCCAGCAGGCGAGCAGTCCAGCCGGCGTCAGCGGAGACATCGTCAGAGGGCGGCGTGAAATCCAGGTGTGGATCGTCGTGGCTCGGCAACGGCTCGCGGATATCTTCCTCAAATGTTTTCATTTTAATTTCGGCGTGTCCTCGCTGTTCCCGTGCGGCAAAAAGCGCCGCCAGCCATGCGCGTCCTCCGCCGTCTCCTTGCGGCGTTCAAAGTCGAATTGAAAGAGCAGGCCCACGCTGTGTGCACCTTCCTCCCCGTGACGGATCGCATTGAAGCCGTACCCATAACGTAGCACAACCCGGCAGATCTGGCTCTTGGGAGAAAAGATCAAGCCGCAACCGGCGCCCGTCTGCCAATCCTCGCGTTGTTCGAAGCCGGGCAGATATTGCAGTTTGGCGGCGGCACCTTCCACGCGAAATTCCCAGCGATGCGAAGTATCCAGCGGCACCGTATAGGCCGCGTAAAGATGAATAAATTTTTTGGCCGTCAATTCCTCGTAATAATAACCCGGCAGGATGAGCGGGAACTCAGCGCCGAGCGGCAACACCCCTCCGAGTCGCCACGCGGAAAAACGATCCGCATCGTCCGAGCCTCCCACCGTGACGGCGGCGGAGATACGATGCCCGATGTTCGTCCACGCGTAATTGAGTCCCACGTAAGCCCAGTAAAGATTGACGGCCGGATTTATCCGGCGGTCGTCATTGAATCCGTAGCGGTCATTGTTCAAGCTCCATTGGCGCTCGAACCAGAACGAAAGTTCAAAACCCAGGTCCGGGTAAAGCATCGGTTCTTTGCCGGCGACACGGAGTCCCGTGCGGACGAACAGCTTCGATTGGTCGGCCGGCAGATCAAAACTGTGATCCGTACCATCACGCGTGTAAGTCGAGTAACGGTACCCGCCGCTGGCGATGAGGTTGATCGGTATCAACATGCCCGGGTTGAGAAGCTGATAGACGTTCAATGATGTGCCGCCGCCATGCCCGTCGAAACTCTGGCCTTTGAAGTAGTGTCCCTGGCGGATCTCATAATAGTTATCCGCAAAGCCGCCACCGAATACGCCGATGCCGACATCGGTCGTGGGCGAAAGCAGATGCCGAAAACCGATCTCCGAATCGAAATAGGCCGGCGCGATGGCCAGCCGAAGGGCCATGTTGGTATTAACGAACGCGGGGTTGTTGTAATAGTAGTAGGCGTAAAGCGCCTGCGGACCGTGGCCCATCAGGGGCTGGTCATAGCCCAGCTCGAGCAGGTTGCGGTGGATGGGATCGATTTGGCCGAAAACGGTCGATACCGCCACAGTGACCGCCGTTACCAACAGGAGAGCGATTCGTTTTTCCATAACCCTTGTAGGGCCATTTCATAATCACGATTTGGAGCGGAACGCCAGCCATAACGAAGTGGCAAAGCGCACCCCGCGAACGATGGTGGATAACCACGAGGGTTTCGCTGGGGCCGGTTCCTCCCCGGTCTTTTCGCCATTCGATGGCGCGAAAGAACTGATGAACGAACTCGCCACCGTCACCGTGGAATGAATCCGGTCACCGACCTCTTTTAATTGGTCGACCAGCAGGCTGCATTCGTGACACAAGGCAGCGCGATTGAGCTCGCTCTCCATGAGCAGGATGCGCAAGCGCGTTTCGCGGGAGGTCACGTCAGAGTCTTTGCCAGACATTCGCGATCCTTTTGAAGTTCCGACAACGTATGAGGCAATGTCTGCCAATCGCGCCGGAGTTGTTTAAGTTTTGCATAGAGCACCCCGGCAATGATCAGGTAAAGCCCCGATACGACGACCAAGGCGATGATCGGCGAATGTTCCCACAGCGCCACCACGATCAAGGCGGTGAGAGCGAACCCGGCCAGGATTCCAAACGTCGCCATCCCCAGCGTGAGCCACAAGGCATGCAGCAGACGGTCCCGTTCCTCCTCGAGTTCCACCTTCAGCAACTCGAAACGGTTTTCACCCACCGTCATTAACCGATGGGCGATCCGTTTCGAGGTTGCTGCCACCTCCGTCAAACTGGCGGATGGTGCTTCCATGATTCAATGATGATTGCGGCGTGATGAGAGCAGGTAACCGAGCACGGCCCCTACGCCGAACGCGATTCCCACCGCCTGGTACGGATGCGCGCGCACCCGTTCATCAACGGCTTTGGCGCTCTCCACAGTCTTGTCGCGGACCGCCGCGATCGCATCCCGGCCACGCTCCAGCGCGGCCCCCAGGCGTTTGCGGGCTTCCACGACTTTTTCCTCCGCCACATGGGCGGTGGCGCTCATCAGCGAGCGGGCATCTTCGGCCAAAGACTTGAGATCTTCAGCCACATCTTCAGTAGCACTATGTTTTTTCATAAGTTTGCGATTGGTTGAATGTTTCTAACGGATGGGACGGCCCTGGATGACGCGCACCAGCAGGACGATGATCGCCACCACCAACAGGATATGGATGAACCCGCCGAGCGTGTATGAGGTGATCAACCCCAGCAGCCACGCGATGATCAGTATTAATGCCAGTGTGTATAACATAAACCCGTTTCCTTTCCCTTTGAGTTCGGCTTTTTCGTGAACCATAACTGCGCTTCAAGAAGCCTTTAAGCTTTCCCTGTGCCGAACAATGAACCGTAGCATTTACGCGGTTTTTAAGAAGAAGCACGCTACGCACATGCACGATGCACGAAAAATCTTCGTGCAATTTGCGCTGTGAAAACTCGCCGGAACAACGAGCGATTGTGGAAATTCTTATGACTATCAGCAGTCGCGAAGCATATTGGCCCGCGTCCGCGCCGCAGAGCGGTTGAGGAAATACGGCAGCCATGCGGAACGAGGATTTTTGAGACCGCTCTTAATGCCAGTGATGCCCGCCACCACCACGGAAGTAGAAATTCACGCGCGGACCATAAAACCACGGATCATAGTAGGGCCCCGGACCGTAATAAATGACACGGGGCTCATGATAAACCACTGGGGGCTGTTGGGCCTCCGCCGGTTGCGGCTGGTTCATGTCGAAGTACAGATGCCGCGGCACGATATCCTCCTGCGTTCCATGCCGGCCCGTGCCGAAATAGCGGACCTGCGTAAACTGATTGGTGGCCTGTGGATACGCGCGGATCAAATAATAATACGCGCCGAAATCATGGAACGTCCCGTCCTTGTCCCCGTAAATCTTCAGGTGCAACGGTGTATTGCCGACCACTTGCCCATTGGCCTCGATGCGCGCCCCCGGTTCCGAGGCTTCGATCAGACAATCATAAGCGATCGTTCCGTGCGGGCCCCGCTCGACATTTGGATCACGCGGGGTGCTTGAACATCCCGCCACCAACGCCGCAGCCGCAACCGTTGAAACCAACCATGTCTTTTTCATACGTATAAAACATCGTACCTGTCGCAAAAATCTCAACCGGGAAATTTTTGCACGATTTGTTCTCATGTTAGTTTGATTTCATTGGGTTTAGTTGGATTCACCCAAAACGCGAAGCGTAATGGCCAGCGGCACCTTGCCGCCGGCTCGCCACCGCCACCGCCTTTTCCCTGGCCCTCGCCCCTCGACTGAATTTAGTTTGATATACTTGGATTTGGTCAAATTCACTTGGATCAGCCGCCCTCGTGAGTTGGTAGGGCGCGATCTCCGAGCGCGCCGTTCTGGCTCTCGACCCTCGACCTTCGACCCTCGACGATGATTTTGGTTTGATTAACCTTGATTAAGCTTGATTGACCTTGAATAGCAGGGTTTCGCGGCCACCTTTTTCGGCCTCCAACCCACCACTTTTGACCTTTCTGCCTTTCCTCTTGAAACTTGAATCTTGCAACCCACCTCCCCAAGCCCCCCATAGTGCGCCGGAGCGGCGGGAGCGGCACAGTGCGCCGGAGCGGCGGCTGCGGGTTTTCTGCATATAATCGTCCCTCCCTCGCGAAGCGTATAGGCCCGCGGGGGCTCCCCGCCCAGCGGCAGCTTGCCGCCCCGTGCCGGCCCCGCGCCTAAGCTGGAGCGACGGCAGGTAGCCTTCTGGCCCTCGACTCTCGACTCTCGTCCCTCGACCAAACAGGCGGCATTGACTTTTATTGATGTCTTCCCTCCGCGCGAAGCGTAAACGCCCGTCCGGGCTCCGGACCCCGTGGCGGCTCGCCACCGGCGTTCACGCCGCTTGATCGCACCCACCCACAACCTCACAGCCGATCCAGCGTCTGCAAAAAAAAATAATGAGTGCGCAGACTGCGCAAGCCGCGCAACGTGCGCAAATGCGGCGGCATTGGGTTTTTTGCACCTCCCGACTCCGAATTTCTCGCCGAATAGGACATGCTCCCCGGACGCGCACTTTTCATGGTAGGGCCGAGCTGCTGCTCGGCCTCGGTCAGCCTCCCGCATCCTGCATCCTGTATCGCGCATCGCTAACATCCCCCCACTCAATCACATCTTCGCTTGCCTGTAATCCCGACGGTAGGGAAGTTTTCACTTTTTCCGAAAAAAGTTGCTACGGGAGCGTAGCGACCGGAGTCCCGACCTGTCGGGATAATCCCGACCGTCGAGAAGTTCTCACTTTTTTGTAAAATTCTTTTAACCATCGTCCTGCGTAAGTCCTTGAAATGTATTGCTTGGAAAGTAAGTGCGTTTGCTGTTCCATGAATTCACATGGCTCTTCCTCGCCAATCGGCAATGTTTGTTCGGGTTCTGGCCGTGTCGTGTTTTTGGTTGGCCATTGCCTTTTTCGCGGAGGCCGCCAATGTCCTCACTTATCACAACGACAACGGACGCACCGGTCTCAACGCCACGGAAACCATTCTCACGCCTGGCAACGTCAACACCAACACCTTCGGTAAATTGTTCGACCACACGGTGGATGGTTATGTTTATGCCCAACCGCTGGTACTGACCAATGTGACGATTCCGGGCAAGGGCGTTCATAATGTCGTTTTCATCGCCACTGAACACGCGAGCGTGTATGCCTTCGATGCCGATGATGAAGCCGGGGCCAATGCTGCTCCACTTTGGCAGGTCAGTTTCATCAATCCGGACCTCGGCATCACCACCGTACCGAGTCCTGATATCGCTTGCGGCGATTTGATTCCCGAGATCGGCATCACCAGCACGCCGGTCATCGACCCGGTGAGCGGCACGATTTACGTTGAAGCCAAGACCCGCGAGGTCGTGACCAATTCGGTGAAATATTTCCATCGTCTCCACGCGCTGGATGTCACCACGGGTGCCGAAAAGTTTGGTGGTCCGGTGGTGATCGCCCCGACGGTTGCGGGCACCGGCGACGGAAATGATGGCAATGGGCACGTTCCTTTCGACGCTTTGCATCAGATGAATCGCCCGGCGCTTCTGCTGAACAGGGGGACCGTGTATCTCGGCTTCGCTTCGCATTGCGACTTCGGGCCGTTCCACGGATGGCTGGTCGGTTACGATGCCCAAACACTCGCGCTGACAAATGTTTTCAACTCGACTCCCAATGGCGGCCTGGGCGGGATTTGGCAGGCTGGTTGTGGGCCGGCTGCTGACACGAATGGAAATATTTATGCTATTACCGGCAACGGCACGTTCGATTCCATCACGAACAATGATTACGGCGACAGTTTCCTCAAACTCTCTCCGTCCAACACGCTGGTCGATTATTTCACCCCGTTCAACCAACAGGCGCTCTCGGATGTGGACCTCGACCTCGGCTCGGGCGGACCCGTGATCCTGCCGGATTCCGTGGGGAGTGCCACTCATCCGCATCTGCTGGTAGCAGGCGGCAAGGAAGGTCGCATCTACCTGCTCGATCGAGACAACCTTGGCCATTTCAATCCGTCGAACGATAACCAGATCGTGCAGTCGCTGGTCGGTGTGGTGGACCGGTGTTTCAGCACGCCAGCGTATTTCAACAACACGCTCTATTTCGCCTGCTCCCCCGATCGTTTGAAACCGTTTCCTATCAACAATGGCCAGATCACGCCGTTTCCTGTCTCGCAAAGCTCGGCGCAATTCAATTACCCCGGAGCTACGCTCAGCATCTCCGCCAATGGCACCAACGCCGGCATCGTCTGGGCCATTCAGGCCAACTCGCCTTCCGGAGTCCTGTTTGCCTTTGCAGCGACGAATGGTTGGGTCGATATCTATAACAGCCGCCAGGTCGAGAGCGGCCTGCGGGACAGCCCGGGGCGTTACGTCAAATTCACGGTGCCTGCCGTCGCCAATGGCAAGGTTTACGTCGGCTCCCAGTACACCCTGTCCGTCTATGGTCTCGGCAGTTTCCTTGCCACGCCTGCCATCTCTCCCAATGGCGGTTTGTTCACCAATTCGGTGACGGTCATGCTGGCTGACAGCACACCCGGAACATCGATTTACTACACGACCGACCTGACCGCGCCCACGACCAACTCAACGTTGTACTCCGGGCCGTTTCAATTGACGAACTCGGTCGGGCTCAAGGTCCGCGCTTTCAAAACCGGCTCGGTCAGCAGTGCCATCGCCTTTGCCGGTTTCCTGGGCAGCACTTCTGTCGGGAATGGCGTTGGTCTGACCGCCGAATTCTATTCGGACCAGTTGATGACCTTCACCAATCCGCCGACACTGGTGCGGACGGATGCCACTATCAATGTGGATTGGGACAATGGCTCGCCGGATTCTTTGATCAGCTCCAATCATTTCACCGCCCGTTGGAGCGGTTCCATCCAGCCGCAATTCAGTGAAACCTACACGTTTTACGCGGACACGGATGATGGAGTGCGCCTCTGGGTCGATGGGAAATTGATCGTTGATGCCTGGCTCGACCAGCCCAAGACGGAATGGAGTGGTTCCCTTCCGCTCATCGCCGGGAAAAAATATCCGATCACGATGGAATATTATGAGAGCGGTGGCGGTGCAGTGGCGCAGCTCTTTTGGAGCAGCCCCTCATCGCTGAAAGCGATCGTGCCGCAGAGCCAACTTTTCCCCTCTTATCCGCCCGCCTTCGTTCCTGCGACTGGAACTGTTTCCAATGGAACGTTCCAGGCCACCATATCGGGGATTGTTGGAAGAGATTATATCCTTTTGGCCACGACTAATTTTTTGGACTGGACCCCCGTCGTCACGAATGGCCCGTTGCCCGGGCGGAACGGCTATCTCCCGCCACCCGTGATCCAGTTCATGGGAGGGACCATCACTAATTTTCCCTATCGTTTTTATCGCGCCGTTCCGAAGCCTTGAACGAGAGTGAAAAGCGAATGCCTTTACCTCTTCGCTTGACGCCCACCCGCCACTTCAGGCTGAATCTATCCCGGTCATTCACTAAATCCATTAGAGCAACGGCGAAAACACTTTTAAGCACAAGGAGAAGAACATGAGCAGCATTCGAGTCCTCGTCGGCACCAAAAAAGGCGCGTTCATCCTCTCGGCCGATGGCAAGCGCAAGAACTGGAAGGTCAGTGGACCTCATTTCGCCGGTTGGGAGGTCTATCACATGAAAGGTTCGGTCGCCGACCCGAACCGCATCTACGCCTCGCAAAGCAGCGGCTGGTTCGGCCAGATCATCCAGCGCTCGGATGATGGCGGCAAGACCTGGAACACCCCCGGCAGCAGCCCGGAAGATTTGAAAGGGCCGGAAGGATTCCCGCGCGGCGAGAGCAACAAATTCGTGTACGAAGGCAAAGTCGGCACGCACAAATGGTACGATGGCACCCAACATCCCTGGGAATTCAAACGCGTATGGCACGTTGAACCCTCGTTGAACGATCCGAACACCCTGTACGCCGGTGTCGAGGACGCGGCCATCTTTAAATCGACCGATGGCGGCAAGACCTGGCACGAGCTCTCGGGATTGCGCGCCGCCAAAGGACACCTCTGGCAGCCCGGCGCCGGCGGCATGGCCGTGCACACCATCCTGCTCGATCCGAAAAATTCCAAACGCATGTACGTCGCCATCTCCGCGGCCGGTGCGTTCCGCACCGATGACGGCGGCCAGACCTGGAAGCCCATCAATCGCGGGTTGAAATCGGCCTTCGAATTGCCCGACCCGGATGCCGAAGTGGGCCACTGCGTCCATCGCATCGCCCTGCATCCCTCACGCCCGGACGTGTTGTTCATGCAAAAACACTGGGACGTCTTGCGCACCAACAATGCCGGTGATCAATGGACCGAAGTCAGCGGAAATCTCCCGTCCGATTTCGGTTTTCCCATCGACGTCCACGCGCACGAGCCCGAAACCATCTACGTCGTGCCCATCAAGAGCGATTCCGAACATTACCCGCCGGACGGCAAATTGCGCGTGTACCGCAGCAAGACCGGCGGCAACGAATGGGAACCGCTCACCAAAGGCCTGCCGCAGCAGGATTGTTTCGTGAACGTGTTGCGTGATTCGATGGCCGTGGATTCCATGGACCCATGCGGCATCTATTTCGGCACCACCGGTGGACAGGTTTACGTTTCGGCCGATAGCGGCGACACGTGGAGCGCCATCGTGCACGACCTGCCGCCCGTGTATTCAGTAGAAGTTCAGACCTTGCCATGACCATCCGCGTCGTGTTGCCCTTTCACCTGCGCAATCTCGCACGCGTGGAGGGAGAAGTGCCGTTGGAGATCGCCGAACCGGTCACCATCCGTTCGGTCCTCGATTCGTTGGAGGAGCGGTATCCTGTTTTGCGCGGGACCATGCGCGACCACGGCACATTGAAACGACGCCCCTTCATCCGCTTCTTCGCCTGCAAAGAGGATCTGTCACTCGAACCGCCGGACACCGTGTTGCCCGAAGCCGTCCTCAACGGTACTGAACCATTCCTCGTCGTCGGTGCCATGGCCGGAGGATAAAATGTCCAACGTTGAAATCATAAAATCGATCTACGCGGCGTTCGAACATCGCGATCAAGCTGCGATTTTGAAACTGATCTCGCCGGACGTGCGCATCGAACAATCCACCGCGCTGCCGTGGGGCGGAAGCTATGCGGGCCACGCGGGCTTGCGCGATTTTTTCACCAAACTGCTCACACACCTGGATTCGCACCTCACGCTCGAGCGATACCTCGATGCCGGCGATCACGTCGTCGCCATCGGCTGGACATCCGGCACCGTCCGCGCCACCGGCAAACCCTTTCACGTGCCCATCGCCCACGTCTGGCAAGTGCGCGATGGCAAAGCTGTTTCGTTCCGTCCTTACATCGACAATCCGACCATGCTGGCATCGATGGCCAAATGATTTATGCCTACCCTGATCGAAAAACCCACCCGGATCGCCGCGGTCGGAAATAAACCGAAGATCATCGAGGAATTTTTCGGCCGCGTGAATTCACAGACCAACGCCGTGAGCGTCGCGCGCATGCGCAGTCCCGCAGGATGGGTTGAACCCGGCCAAACGCCCGAGTTCGACGAATACACCGTCGTCCTCGCCGGCTGCCTCCGCGTGGAATCCAAGAATGGCTCGATGGATGTGCATGCCGGTCAGGCCGTGCTGACGCATGCCGGGGAGTGGGTGCGCTACAGCTCACCACATGCGGACGGCGCGGAATACATCGCCGTCTGTTTGCCCGCCTTCTCGCCGCAGACCGTCCACCGCGACACCTGAAGCCTCCACGGAGTCGGCTTTGGCGACCCCTGGGGGCATTCGGTTGCAGATAAGTCCTCGGATGAACGGCAGCCCGCGATTGCTCACCCTCTCCGCCAAACGAATGTTTGGGGGAGAGGGCAGGGGTGAGGTGGGGGCTGAGCTCTCGATAGTAAACGGCTTTGGTTTCGCCGCCGGTCTAAACAAACCTCAACCCGTGTTTGGCCACGATCGCCATGGCTGCGTTCATGTCCGGTCCGCCCGGCTTGGCAAATTCCGCGTGCGCTTCCGCAAAGAATTTCTCGATGCCTGATGGTGACGTGTGCACGACCATCCGCGACGGCGTTTGCCCGGCATTCTTGAACGTGTGCACCGACCCTTTTGGTGCAAAGAACGCCGTGCCCGGTGGCGCGTCCGTCCATTTGCCGTTGGCAAAGAACTGCATCCTGCCTTCCAGTACAAACAGCCACTCATCGGCATCCGCGATCGAGTGTGGCGGCGGACCGCCGCCGGGCGGAGTGATCTCCACGAATAAAGTGACTCGTCCGCCCGTTTGCGTGCCGTCCAATTGGATGATGATCTCCTCGCCGAACAGGCGATACACACGCCCGTGGCCGGGCGGAATGATTTGCGGAACTGCGGTTTGGGTGCTCACCGCGCGAGCATAAAAAAGCCGGCCCGCCGCGCAACACTTTTGCGCGAATGTTTATTTGGGATCACTCGGAGCTTCGTCGGAAACAATGTCCTTGTTGTCCACGTCCACACTGCCCATTTCCGTTTTGATGGTGGTGGTTCCGCCCATCACCATGCCTTTGCGACCCACGAGCACCTTTCCATTCTTGAGCGTGAAACGGTGCGGACGGCTCTTCATCTTCGGGTTATCAAAAGCCGTCCATGCTTCCGGGATCATCTTCTTGCCTTCGCAGAGGCTGCAAACCATCTGTCCGCTGGCTTTGCACACGGTGCATTTCACTTTGCCGGCGCCACTGCAGGTCGGGCATTTGCCGATATCCGTCCATTGTCCGTCCTTCATGACCACCACATCACCCACGTGGTTTTGGTTGAATGCCAGCCAAGTGTTGTCTTTGTAATAAAATTTGATCCACAGATCAGTCGCTGGATGATTTTCCACCGTCCGGTGCTCCCAGACGCCTTTGGTGAGTTGGAGACAGTTTCCGGGGCACGCCATCATGCCGGTGCCGCGGCACGTGGTGCAAACCGCCTTGCCCAGGCCCTTGCACTGGAAGCAGGGCTTCATTTTGACATCAGGCTTTGCCGGGGAATTGGTGGGGGCTGTGAAAGGGCCCGCGAACGCGTTGGCGAGGCAAAGCCAGACGCCGAGAATCGCTCCAAGTGATCGCGCAGTCTTCATAAGGGATTGAGTCGGATTATTGCCTTCCTCGAAGAGAATGCACGCAAAATGTCGCATTTATGCTGCGTTAAACAATTTTTAAAAATCTCTTGCGCTAAACGTCACTTCCGATAATATTTAACCATATGGTTAAATGTTTGTCGCGACAATTGGACCGCACGTTCGGTGCGTTGGCGGACCCCACGCGGCGGCGCATCCTCCAACAATTGTCCAAAGGCGATAGTTGCGTGACTGAACTCGCCCGGCCCTATGCCATGTCGCTCCCGGCCATCTCCAAACACCTGCGCGTGTTGGAGAAGGCGGGCCTCATCTGCCGCCGCCGCAATGGCCGCGTGCATCGCATGAACCTCGAGGCCGCCCCCATGAAAGACGCGTCGCAATGGATCGAAGAATATCGCCGGTTCTGGGAGGAAAGCTTCGACCGGCTCGGAGAATATTTGAAAGAACTGCAAAACAAGGAGAAACCCAATGTCCACCATGAAAAATGACCCGGCTGATACAGCCGACCGTGAAATCGTCATCTCGCGCGACTACGATGCGCCGCGCGAACTCGTCTGGGAGGCCATGACCCGGCCCGAACACCTCACCAAATGGTGGGGACCACGCGGATTCACCGACACTATCGAGACGCACGAATTGCGCGTCGGCGGCACCTGGAAACACATCATGCACGGGCCGGACGGAAAAGATTACCCGAACAAAAGTATCTTCAAAGAGATCGTGCCCGGCGAAAAAATCGTTTTTGGACACGGCGGCGGCAACCAGGAGAAGGGCGGGGCACACTTCACCGCCACCTGGTCTTTGGAATCGCTCGGCCCCAACAAAACCCGCCTCACCGCCCGCATGGTTTTCCCGGACAAAGCCGCGCGCGATTTTGTCGTCAAAGAATACGGCGCCATCGAAGGCGGCAAACAGACCTTGGAACGCTTGAGCGAACAGCTCGTCAAGATGCAGGTCAAGCCCTTCGTCATCACGCGCACCTTCGATGCCCCGCGCGACCTCGTCTGGAAAGCGTGGACCGAACGCGACCGTTTGTTGCAATGGTTCGGACCCAAAGGATTCAAGATGACCACCGCCGATCTCGACTTCCGTCCGGGCGGTACCTTCCATTATTGCCTGCAAGCACCCGACGGAAAAGAGATGTGGGGCAAGTTCGTCTATCGCGAAATCGTTCCGCCGAAGAAGCTCGTGCTCGTCAGCTCCTTCTCGGATGCCAAAGGCGGCTTGACGCGGCATCCGTTCAGCGCTAAATGGCCGTTGGAGATGTTATCCACCACCACCCTGACGGAAGATGGCGGTAAAACCACCATCACCATCGAGTGGACGCCGTTGCACGCGACTGCTGAAGAGCGCCAGACGTTTGAATCCGCGCGCGCCGGCATGCAGCAGGGTTGGGGCGGCACATTCGAACAACTCGCCGAATACCTGGCGAAAAATAAATGATCCTATGAGCGAAGAAAAAAAATCGTTTGGACGGTTTGCGCCGCACATCGTTCGTACCCTGCTGGGCTTGATGTTTGTCGTGTTCGGTTTGAACGGGTTTCTGAACTTCATGCCCGCACCCAAGACTATGCCCGAACCAGTGATGAACTTCATCATGGCCATGCAAAGCGTGCACCTGCTGACATTTGTGTCAGGTGTCCAATTGCTGGTGGGCCTACTGCTGCTCCTGAATCTGTTTGTGCCGCTGGCATTGACACTACTGGCCCCGATTCTGGTGGGCATCATCCTGTTTCACGTTGGGCTATCGCCAAAAGAACTAGGTCCGGGAATCGTCGTCACCGTGATGGAACTCTATCTCGCCTGGACCTATCGGAACGCGTTCCGCCCGATGCTCGCGCTCAAGACCCGGCCGGCGTAGCGATGAATCAATCGCTTGATGCTGCGCCGTCGTGTTGGCAGCATTAGTGGCGAAATTTCCAAAGCAAAAGGAGCAAGTATGCTGATAACTATTCTCGTCATAGTCGCGGTCGTGATCGTGTTGTTCACGATCATCGTGTCATCACGACCGGCGGAGTTCGCGGTCACTCGCACGGGAACGATCGCCGCGCCCCCGGCTGCCGTGTTTCCGCACGTGAACAGTCTGCGAAAATGGGAGGCCTGGTCGCCTTGGGCCAAAATAGATCCGAACGCCAAATACACCTACGAAGGGCCCGCCGAAGGCGTCGGCTCCGTCATGTCCTGGGACGGCAACAACAAAGTCGGCGCCGGTCGTATGACTATCACCGAGAGCAAACCATCGGAGCTCGTGCGGTTACGCCTGGAATTTCTCCGCCCCATGCGGCAAACGAATACGGCCGAATTCACCTTCCGCTCCGAAGCCAATCAGACAGTCGTCGTATGGACCATGACCGGTCGAAATGGATTCGCCGGCAAATTGTTCGGGATGATCGTGGACTGCGAAAAAATGGTGGGCCGCGATTTCGAAAAAGGCCTTGCGAGCCTGAAGGGTGTGGTAGAAGGTTCGAAATAATAGTCACGAAAATCTTTTTTGTTTTCACAAAGCCCGCTTTGCGTTTTGAAAACGTGTGCTACGGTTTGGACAGGAGAGGAAATTATGAACCGAGCACTCGTTATCGTGATGGACTTGGGGAAATTCAGGGCCTTTCGGATGGAAAAAGATCATGCGGTCAGCACACCACGCCTTGTGCAGATCGAGAACCGCGAATCCAGCGTGGAAAATCATCTCTCGAACCAGCTCACCGACCACTTCGGCCAGTTCGGCAAAGGCTCGCGCGGTCCGGATGCCGTCGGGGGCAGTGGCGAACGCCATAACATCGACCTCGAATTCCGCCGCCGTGCCGTCAAGGAATTCGCACGTCTCGCCGGGCAGATGATGGAGCGCGAGGGGGCCGACACCATCTATTTCGCCGCCGGTGGCGAGATCAACCAACAGATGCTCGACGCCATGGATGCACGGCTGCGGGCGCGCATCGGCAAGAACGTCCGCGCCAACCTCACCAACCTGAACGCCGCCGCGATCGTCGGCCGTTTTCAGGAACACGCGCCTGCGTGATCTCGTAGCGGATTAAAAATTTAGTGGAAGTGCCGCTGAGAGGGATTTTGGCTTTCGGCGCGAAGTGACGAGCGACCATATCCTGACGGATCTGTAAGCGAGGAGCGACAAAGCCCAAAACCAAAAGGACCTCTGCGCCAGAAATTTCTTGACCCTCTGTCGCGCCACTTGAACATGGCGGCGGATGATTCCACAGCGCGAGCAACTTATTCCGGTCCTGCACCGGACCTGCCGCGTTTCAGCTTTGCTGCTGCTGCTTTCCGTCATCTGGCTGACCGGTTGTTCCTCGGATAAACAGACCTGGTCGGACTGGACCAAAGCACGCGCTGCCGCCGTGGCCGCGGGAAAAGTTGAAACAAATGTTTTCATCCCGCCGCCCCTCGAAGCGCCTACGTTGACCAATGGTTTCATGCACGTCCCCGGTTATGCCATCGGTGATGGCGCCCAGGCCGGGCCCGGTTTTGACCTGGCCATGCGCAACCCGGACTTCCCGCGCACCTATATCGAAGCGGTCTACATCAACCTTTCTGATCCCGCCGGCGGCATCCATGTGAAGTGGGCCGGGCCGGAGGCGGCCAATTGCCCGACCGGCCCCTGGCGCGAGACACCCGGCCGTGGTTTGCCGGATAAAAATTGCGACGACGTGGACGACAGCAACTCGCGCGACTCGCTCTGCACGCCCAAAGGCACATTTCCTGTCGCTGGCTTTGCCGACCATCTCAAGCTCACGCCCATCTGCCTGTATCCGACCTGGGTGGTATGGTCGCCGCGCTTCGTCGCCATCCATTCGCACACCGACCTGCCGGATCACCCCGCCTCCGCCGGATGCATCCGCGCGCCCTATGAAGCTGCGAAGCTCATCCACAACAACAGCATCGTAGGTGTGACATTGGTGAACATCACCGGTACATGGCACCGCGCTATCGTGAAATCCTGGCAACATCCCACCGCCACCCTCCCATGGAAACGGCCGGTCGCCCGATATTGAATCGGCCCTGTAAATTTTTTCGGAGAAATTTCATACAATTTTGCATAGCTGGTTTTGTTAATCGTGGCAGAATCGCCGCATGAAGCTCCCTCTGCCCGCCCTGATCGTTTGCATCCTCGGCGCCCTTTTTGTGCCGGCAAGCCAGGCTCAGCGCCATGAAGCATCACTCTCCGGCCCGGGCTGGAAGCTGTGGCTGGACAAAGACGCGAAATGGGAAAAGGACGAACTGTTCCTTCCGCCCGTCGACCTCGCCAAACTCCCGGTGAATCCACCCACCGGCGGCTGGGATGCCCTGCAAGCCGCGCAGGCGGTTTCCGTCCCCGGCACTGTCGAAGAATATCTGAGCGCCGGCAACGGCCCGACCAACGACATCAAAGGCGTCAGCTGGTGGGTGCGGAAGATCAAGGTTCCGCAGGACAAGGGCGCCCATCGCATCCGATTGCAATTCGACGCCGTCCGTATGCGCGCTGAAATTTTCGTGAACCACAAACTCGTCGGCTACGATGTCATCGGCAACACGCCGTTCGAGGTGGACATCACCGACGCTGTGAAGCCGGGTGAAGATATCGAACTGGCCGTTCGTGTGACCGATCCCGGTGGCAATTTTGATTGGCGCGATAGCTCGTCTTTCCATTGGGGTGAGTACTCCATCCCGATGAGCCACGGATTCGGCGGTATCTTCGGCGACGTGCGCCTGATCGTCTGCGATCCAGTTTATGTGGACGACGTTTACGTGCAGAACCAGCCTTCCATCACGAATGTGCTGGTCCTCACGACCATCAAGAACACCACGACCAATTCCGTTTCTCGGGAAGTAGCGTGTGATGTTGTGGGTGGGACGAAATTTGGTAAATCGCCGCCTCACGGCAGCAAATTGACCGTGAACCTTCCGCCGGGGGAGACCGTGGTGACACAGGCAATGTCCGTGGCCGGTGCAAAATTGTGGAGTGTGGAAGACCCTAACTTATACGTCTGCCGTGTGCGCGTTTCGTCTGATGAAGTGCAAAAGGCTTTCGGCTTCCGCTGGTTTGCGCCGGAGGGCATCGGCTCCAACGCCGTGTTCCGGCTGAACGGCAAACGCATCGTCTTGCGCACAGCCATCAGTTGGGGCTTCTGGCCCATCAACGGACTTTTTCCGACCGATGAGTTGGCCGCGAAGCAAGTCCGCACAGCCAAGTTGCTCGGCCAAAACATGCTCACGTTCCATCGCTGCATCGGCGCGCCGAACGTCCTCGATCAGGCTGACGAACAAGGCCTGCTCTATTACGAAGAGCCGGGTGGTTACAAATCGGCGGACAGTGATTTCGGCGACGCGCTCGCCCGGGAAAAACTTCTGCGTCTGGTCAAGCGCGACCGCAGCCATCCCGCTCTCGTCATCTACAGCATGATCAACGAGCGCAGCCAGGCGCAGCGGCTCCAGCCTCGCGAACGCGCCGATATGCAATCCGCGCATGAACTCGACCCCAGCCGCACCATCACGCTCTCGTCGTCCTGGGCCACACGGGTCAATCAGCCGCAGGACATCAAGGCCCATATGCGTCCTTACGATAGCGAACTCCATCTCGTCGGCTGGTACGACAATCACCACGCCGGTGGCCCCGAAGTCTGGCGGCAGAACCTCTATCGCTCGCCCTCGACCTATTACAATCGCACGACCAACTACACGGAGATCTCCTTCTGGGGCGAGGAAGGCGCCATCTCCACGCCGCCGCGTCTGCAGGAGATCGTCGCGGCATTAAAAGCATCGCCGGTTAAAGGCTGGGACGGCCAGATGTATTTGGATTGGTACAAGCGCATGGATGAATTCCTCACCCGCAAAAACCTGCGCAAAGCGTTCCCGGATGTGCAGGCGTTCACGACCGGCCTGGGCTCCGTGTCGTTGTATCATCAAGGTCGCAAGATCGAGACCATGCGCATGGGCGACGTGGCCGATGGTTACGCCGTGAACGGCTGGGAAGCCGAGAGTGTGGAGAACCACTCGGGCATCGTGGATTGCTGGCGCAATCCCAAGGGCGATCCCGCCATCATGGCTTATTACAACCAGCCGCTCTACATCGCCGTGAAATCGCGCAGCCAATTCGCGCAGATCCCCGGCGAGGTCACCGTGGATTTCTACGCCATCAATGAAAAAAACATCCACGGGCCGCATACCTTGAAGATCGTGGTTGAGAGCCCTCAAAAAGGTGTCGCCGTGTTCACGAAAGAAATGCCTGTGTCACTCACCGGCGGTGAAGTCTATGGCGAATTGCTGGCCAGCGACGTGAAACTGCCCATCACCGGGGCCATCGGCAAATTTCGCATCGAGGCTATCCTGTTGGATGCAGCCCACAAAGAGGTGACCACCGGTCATGATGAAGTGTTGGCCGTGGATTGGCGCAGCACCGATGTGAAAGGGAAGGGCGCCGTCTGGGAGGGCCAGCCCAACGTGAAGAAGTTCCTCGAGAAAGAAAAAGGTCTCGCCGCCGAAACTTATCGGGACGACCTCGGCAAACTGGATTGGGTCGTCGTCACGCGCCCGGTTGATGAAGCTGAACCCGTGGAGGTTCCCGCGGAGCAACTCCAATCCCTCACCGCCACCTTTTCGACCGACAACGAATTCGGCGACAAACTTTACCAGCGCAACGACCGCACGATTGAATTCTCCGTCACCGACGGCGCCGCGCCGGACCCGCAGGTCAACGTCCTGGACAATTACGGCGTCCGCTGGGACGGCACGATCCTGCCGCCGGTCACGGGCGATTATACTTTTGTCATCCAAAGCGGCGAAGGCGTCCGCCTCTGGGTGAACGGTGAATCGTTGGTGGACGATTACTACACGCGCGAGAACACCGTCAATCGCGGTCGTGTCCATTTGGAAGCCGGTAAACACGTCAAAGTCCGGCTGGATTTCTGGCATCGCCGGGGCAACGCCGAATGCAAACTGTTGTGGGCGCCGCCCGAAATCGGTGCGCCGGGCCCGCAGAAACTCATCGACCGCGTCCGGAACGACGGCACCACACTCATCGTCCTCGACCGCGCCGATACCTGGATGCGGCTCATCACCAACAATACCGCCGCGACCTACGGCGGTTCGTTCCAGATCGGGACCGCGTGGCTGGGTGGACTTCATTTCGTGCGCGAACATCCGTTGTTCGCGGGCCTGCCCGTGAACTGCGCGATGGATTGGCCTTACCAGGCCGTCGTGCGCAACGGCAAGACCCGCTCCGGCATGTTGCTGGAAGGCGAGGAACTCGTGGCCGGCGCCTGGCATTGTTACCCGATGAATCTCGGCACCGCCGTCGGCATCATCCCGTGCGGCAAAGGGCGCATCATAGTGACCACGCTCGATATCGCGAGCCAATTGGGTTCAGCGGATACCAGCGCGGAAGTCGCCCGGAAATTGTTCTGCAACTTCGTCGCGTACGCCACTTCAATGCGATGATCCGGCGGAGCGAGGGAGACAGCATCGTTCGATGGCAAACAGTTCGTTCGGGTTAGAAGAGGCTTACGACGTATTCTCCCTCTCCGCCAAACGAATGTTTGGGGGAGAGGGCCGGGGTGAGGTGGGGCTGAACTCTCAACAGGAAAACATTAGGCTGATGGCATCCAGGTCACGAATGTTCATTGTTTTATGCCATTTTGCCCCTGTTTTTGAGGCGGTTGAGCGATTCGTCCCGATATTTCTTGCAATCTGGCCGGAATAGTTCAAGTTACGCATGTCTGTTAGATAGCTAGTAGCTACCAAGGCATGGTAAATCTCAAGTGAACCCGGTTCAGTGATGATTTGAAACCCGATAGTCGGGAACAGTCTGGAAAAGCGACGGTTTGGTCTAGGGACAAATACATCACATGAATAGTAAATTGTTTGTTGGAAATCTTTCCTTCAATACCACAGAAAACGACTTGCAGGACGCCTTTGCCGCTCACGGCACGGTTGTCGAAGCCAACCTCATGATGGACCGCGTCAGCGGCCGTCCCCGCGGTTTCGGTTTCGTCACCATGAGCACCCCTGAAGAAGCGCAGAAAGCTATCGACGCCTTGAACGGCCAGCAGATCGATGGTCGCGCCTTGACGGTCAACATCGCCCGCCCGCGCGAAGATCGCCCGGCTGGTGGTGGCGGACGTCGTGAATTCAGCGGCGGCGGCCAACGCCCGCAGCGTGGTGGCGGTCGCGATCGCTACTAAGAATTTTCAACCCAGTTCAAGCGGAGTCCGGGCAGCCGGGCTCCGCTCTTTTGTTTTAGGGATTCACCTGCGTCGATGGATCCAGTGCCGTCACTCCTTCAATCGTCGCTGTAGAAAACTTCACCGAATCGACGAACCGCCCAGGCCGGCTGAATACCCGCACCGCGACCACGCGGGTCGGATATTTCTTTCCCGCTGCCGCAAGGACCAGGTCGGCGGCTGAGTTCATCAATGGATTCACCAGGAAACCGGCCTCCGCGCTTCCGGGCACCAGATAGAACGTCTTCGTCGAGCCATCTTCCAGGCGGACTTCGATGGCCGCGAACGACGGTTGAAAGACGAAACCCCGCACGCTGTCCCGCCACGTGCGTTTCACTTCCAATTTGAGCCACGTCGGTTTGGCCGGGATGGGTATCCATTCATCCAGATGCACGGTCCCGTTGGTCCCCGGCACAAAACGGAACGGTTCGGCGTGACCTGATTTACGCTTCCACAGCACGAACGGTTCTTCCAGCCGGACGGGCTCATATGCATTGAGAGCGGTCAGGATGATCTGGCCATCATCCAGCGTGGGGAACCGGTTTCCTACCGTGCCATAACGCCACAGCAAAAATTCCGGCGCTTTATCGGAAGCAAAGAAATCGGCATTGAGTTTTTGCAGGCCCGGCGTGTACGCAGAATAATTCTGGATGACCGGGTGCGGAACATAATTGAAGCCGTTCAACACCCCGAAATCCTGGTCCATGTTCAATACTGCCGTGGGCGAATCGCCCGCCATCGGGGCCAGCTCCGGCAGCGCCATCTGTGCGCGTCGCGCGGCGAGGTTCGCCTCCAGCCGATGCTTATAGTGGGTGGGCGCGAAGAGCGCCGTGAACGTATCGGCAGCGCGCCGCCCCGCCTGTTGCTTGATGGCCGGGAGAAAATGGGATCCTTCGGACAACAACGGCGCCAGCGCCAGCCCCGCTGCCGCGACGGTCAGGAGCAGCGACACGTTGCTCACTGGTCGTGCCGCAAAGATAGCGTGCATCACCATCGCAACCAGGAAAGCGAACAGGAAGAAGACCGCCACGTGATATTGTTCGGCCTGCACAAAACTTTCTTTCCAGGCGAGGAACACCCCGGCGGCCAGCAGCAGAAGTTTGGAGATTTCCTCATTACGTGATGCCGCGTTCCTTAAACACGAAACCGCTAAAGCTGCCAGTGCGGTCCATGCGCAAAGAGCGAAGACCAATTGTTGTGATGCCGGCGGGAATGCCAATGCTGCCGGGTAACCAGCCGCGATCTGCCAGCTGTAACGCAGCCACGGGACAAGATTCGCCAGGTGTTGCCTCAACAACAACCAAGCCACTAAAAATGCGCCCGCAGCATTTCCAAGAAAGATGGCCGGCTGTCGGATTTGGCGTCGCGCGAGATATGCGATGCTGACCGTCAGCAACGTCAACGCGCAGTAGGCCAGAAGCGTGAACTTGAACAGGCCCAGCAACCCGAGCATCGCGCCCAGGATCGAAAGCGTAGCCCCTTTGGGTTTCTCCGTGGGCAGACACGAAAGGCCAAACACTGCGATGGCGAACAAATAAATCGGGTCTAGTCCCAGGTCCACGTTGCGCGGCACGGTCAACCACGGCAGCAACACGCAGAATCCCGCTCCGAGCAGTCGGTCGCCTCGTTCCAAAAGCCGGACCGTGACGACCGTGAGCACGAGGGCAAAGAGGATGGCCCAGACAAGGATGGGGGCGAAATTGTATCCCCAGTAATAATCCAGGCTCAGGAACGACAGGGGGCCGTAGGTATAGACCGCATCCGCGCCCCATTGCCAGTGGTGCGGCACGGCATAGGCCATGGCCGCTTCCCATGACTGGTGGGGGGTATCCATCAATTCCGTCGCCGGAAATTTCAGGAAAGAGAAGAACAGCAGCAGGCCCGCGCCCAGCCGGAACGCGACGCGCCGGGGAATGTGCAGGCGGTCCAACGTTTCGCCGATCCGCTTTCTGATGTGAGCCGCCATCGAGTCGCGTGTTGAATGATTGCTGGTGATGTTACCAGTGCCGACCCGGAGAACAAGCGTACGCTCACCCTCGTTAAACAGACTGGACAAATACCGGCCATCTGGTTGGCTGGTGTCGTGAAAATCCCCGCGTTCCAACCCTCGGAATGGTTCCTGGAGGAGATCGAAATTCCCTGCCTGATGGCAACCGTGAAGAATTCCGAACTGCCCGGCATCGCCATCGGTTACATCGCGGAGAACGAGGACGACCCTGAATGCGAGATCTATTTGTGCGGGAAGAACGCTGGCGAAATCTCTGCGTGGCAACGTGAGGTGCTGGAGGAATTATTCGAGCAAGACGGGCTCGCCCGCGCCGTGGCCGAGGGCATGAGAGAATACGAAACGAGCGAGGAGTGGGGCGGGAACGGTTACGAGGTGAGTCCCGAAGACGGTCGGAAGATCGAGCGGGACGGGATCGCATCGCATGTCGCCCTCAACACCATCGTGATCGATGACGTGAAACAATTGGTGATACTGGATGTGGACATGGAGCTGGACCTGAACCTGGCCGAGAATGGCATCACCCTCTATCGGGAGAAGGGCAGCCGGTGGCGATTCGATAACGCCGATTATTTCATCCAGTACCAGGAGGAACTGGAGTATCCCTCGGAATCATCAGACGAGGAGGTGGATCAGGAATCAGGTGGAGGTGGCGGCGGTTTCCTTGGCAAACTTCTGGCGTTCTTCCTTACCTGGAGCCTGGCCGTGCTGGTGGTGTTCTATTTCGCGTGGAAATGGATGCGCCACAAATAACGATTTGCATCGTGCGGAAACCCGCGCTTATTTTTTCGATCCTTCAAACCGGGGCAAATCGTAATTCACCAATTCCCCGATCCGCTCGATCGTGATATCAGCTGATGGATATTGGGCCGTGGCTTTTGGGTCGAGGGCGTAGTGACCTTGCCGGGGGAAAACAGTGGTGAGGCGGCTGCCCCAGATCTTCTTCATCGCGGCAAGGATGCGCAGCTTGTCATCGATCATCACGTAGTGCTCCGCCGGATACCGCTTCTCCACATCGGCCAGTTCATCCTCTTTGTGCACGTAGATGAGCACGTGTTCGCCAAAGACTTCGCGCAGGCCGGAGCGCTCCACCTTCCGCGGTTGGAAAACGACGTCGCCATCCGAGAGGATGACCACCGGTCCCCATTTGCGGACGTGCTCCACCGCATCCAGCGAGTTGGGGAAGAGCCGGTTGGCAAAGGGATAATTGATGAGGAACCGCGAGAGGATGAGCAGGCGCGGCTCATGCGGATATTCGATGCGATACCGCTGGAGTGCGCCCAGGTAATCCGCGTAGCCGAGCTCGGTGCGCAGTTGCTCGAAGATGTCCCAGTAATGTTGGGCGCGCTTGGCACCGACTTCTTTTTGCAGATGATTTTTCAGGTCGGCCGTGACGCGGTCGTTATCGAGCAGGGTGTTGTCCACGTCGAACAGGAAAACGATTTTTTGGGTGGTCATGGATAGAAAATCTCGTTGGCGCGGCAAAGGTTGCCGGAATCAACGCGACTGGCAAAGAGGAAATATGGAATTGCGACTACGAGCGGCGCGCGAGACGGCGGCGCGCCGCAACGAGCACGGCCGAACCAACCGCAGCGAGACCCGCGATGGTCGGTTCCGGAGTCAGATTGATATCGAAGATCTCGATATGCGCGGGATCGACCTCAAAGGTGATGTTGCCGACCAGGTCGAACACTGTGTTCGGCCCGAGGGCAGGGGTGACGCCATTGCTGGCCACGCCTGAGATTGGTACGTTCAGGAACGATCCGGGTGTGTTGTTGAAATAATTGTAGGCGACCTGTTCGACCGGTCCGTAAGCGCCCGAAGCATCGACACCGTAATAAACGATGTTGCCGTTGACCGAAGCATAGCTGCCCGCGACGTTCTGGATGGTGCCACTGATCAGGAAATTCGGGAACGACGTGGGCAGCGATATCAATCCGCTCGCGCCGATGTTGAATTCGAGGAAGAACGTATAAGTCAGGTCTGCATAGCCGGTGTTTCCCACCGGTTGCGTGAGGCTGATGTTATTCAGCGAAATGTTGTACGAGGTACCGGCGCCGCTGGCGGAGATATCGCCATTAGCGGAATCGAACGTCGTAGGATCGGTTTGTGACAGCGTCCAGAGCGAACCCGGCCACGGCGTCAGAGTGTTGTTGTAGACGCTGCCGGGGTTGGGACCGTTGAACGAGTTATTATCCAAAAATTTAATGGTGGTGGACGAAGCGGCGGAATTGATGCCCAGGATCTGCGCGTGGGCTGAAAAACCGAAAAGCAGACAAACACCGGACACAACGATAGAGCTGGCGCGAATATAAGTCTTCATAGTTCCTCGAGTTAGGGGTTCTGACCTTTCAGTTTATAGAACAAAATCTGCCGGAGAGTCAACGGGATTTGGGAAATGAGGTCCAGGAAATGGCCGCAAATCCGTAGCAAAACCCGCCCCTGCAAGGGGTTGCTCAGTTATTCACCATCTGGTTTTTATCCCACAGACGCGTAGGAACAGCCAGTCCTGGTTAGACTTTCCGACGGCGCGCCACCATCAGTCCAGCCACTCCCATTCCTGCCAATGCCAGTGTGGTCGGCTCGGGGACTTCTTCGAGGATGTTGATGTCGATGGAGGCGGGGTCGACCTCAATGGTGATCTCGCCCTTCACCTCAAAGATAGTGTTAGGCATGAGTGCCGGGGTGGTGCCGCTGGTCGGAGTGCCGGTGACCAGAATGTTGGCGAACGGACCGGGTGTGTTATAGAACCAGTTATAAGTCACGGTATCCAGGAGCCCAAACCCGCCGGAAATATCGACGCCCGAATATGTGATGTTGCCAAAGATATACGCGTAGCCGGAGCCGCCGGTCTGCACGGTTCCGCTGGCGAGAAAATTGGGGAAGGAGGTCGGCAGCGAAGCCAGCCCGCCGGGGCCGATGTTAAAATCCACTGTGAACTTGAAAAACAGATCCGCATAGCCGGTGTTGCCCACCGGCTGGGTGAGCGTGATGTTGTTCAGATTGATGTTGTAGGACGTGCCGGCACCGCTGGCGGAAATCGTGCCCGTCGCATAATCCAGCGTGGTGGGATCGGTCTGGGAAGAGGTATAGGCCGAGCCGGTCCACAAGAAATTGGTTTGAGTGTAGATGCCGCCGGGATTGACTCCGATGAACGAGTTGTTGTCAAAAAAATTGATGACGGCAGTGGACACGGCGGGATTGATACCGGTGATCTGAGCTCCGGCCGGCAGCGCCGTAACAAATCCGTAACAAAAAACAGCAGCGACAATAGTGGTGTAGTTGGCTTTCATAGTTTTAGTCCTTCTGAGGGGAACCACGCTCATTAGGGCTCAGCGATCGCCATGCGTCAACAGAAAGTAATCATCGCATTAGGCTGTGATGAGAGAGTGGTGACGCTCAACCGGTTAGGCGCAAAAAATAAAATCGAAAATCGTGAGCGGCGGGCCGGGAAAGCGGTCACCATCTGGTTTTAATCCCGCACGCGCGCATGAAACACCACCCACGCACGGCCTCGAACCACGTGAAACCGCCCCCGCTGAACGCCAGCACGGCCAGGATTTTTTGGTCGCGCGACCACAACCACCATCCCGCCGCGATGAAAGCGCAGCCGATAAGGAACCGGATGAACCGTCCAAGGCCGGTGATGTTGCGGGCGAAGAACCGTTTCACAGGATCAGTCAATCATGAAGGCGCAATGAAACGAAGCAGAAAACAAGTCGGCCGGCGGCCTGATTAATTTGATTAAACAAATCATTTGACTAATCAAATAAAAAAGGCCAGGCTGCGGCATGGCTTTGGAATCTGGAGTGGCGGCGTTCCTGCAGTTCTACCCGCAGATCTTCCGGGCGTGTCATCGGCGGCACGTGCGGGACCGGCGGGCACGACGCGTCTTGAACGCGAACCAGGGAAGCATCCTACAACATCTGGACAGTGACGAGCCGACCAATCTCCATGTGCTGGCCCGGCACATGGGAGTCACTGCGTCCACGATGTCGTTGAACGTGGATCGATTGGAGCAGGCGGGCTACGTGCGACGCGAGCGCGACGCGCGAGACGCACGCCGGGTGGAGCTGAGATTGACGGAATCAGGCCAGCGTCTGAAAGACGAACAGAACGTGTTGGACCGGGGAATGGTCGGAAAGTTGATGGAGTCCTTGGGCCAAACTGATCGACGGACGGCCATCGAAGGCTTGCGCTTGCTGGCTGAGGCAGCCCGGGATTTGGTGGATGAACGGAAGTTTGAGATGGGTCGGAGACATACGCACTCCGGCCGGGCGAAAGGAAACTCATGAAATTGTTGCTGATAATCGTAGGCCTTTTGATCGTTTTTGTGTTGGTGATATTGGTGGTTGGACTTCTTCAGCCGGTCAAACATTCCCTCACGCGAGCGATCCATTTGAAGCAGAAGCCCGAAGCGGTCTTCGCCGTATTGGAGACTATCGACTGGTCATCCGGCATATCGAAAGCCGAACCATTGCCGGATCGCGACGGCAAGAAAGTGTGGCGCGTCACGCTGAGCTGGGGCGGGATGCAGATGATCATGACCCAACTCGAGCGCGTTTCGCCCACCCGGCTCGTGACGATGATGGCCAAGGACGGCGGGCCGGTCTTTGGCACCTGGACCTATCAGCTCGACGCAGAGGAAAGTGGTTGCCGGGTCACATTGACCGAGAACGGCGAATTAAAGAACCCGTTTTATCGGGCGATGGCGCGCCTGCGTGGTTTGGATGCCAACATCCGCCAGACACTGGCCGATCTGGCCAAAAAGTTCGGGGAAACCGCCACCGTCGAATAACGCCGGCGACTATTGCGTCGCCAGCCCGACCTTGGTGATGTCCAGTTGCTGGAGGACATCGAGCACGCTGACCATGTGTTGGTAATCCACGTCGTCAGATCCTTTGACGACGACACCGAGCTGCGGGTCAGCCGCTTTCAGGCTGGCCAACTGGTCTCGCAATTCGTCGACGGTCAGGTTTACGTCGTTGAAATAAATCTTACCATCGGCGTTGACCGCGATCTTGTTCGTCTTGGGTTTCTCTTTTTGTTGCGGCGGCGGTTTGCCGGACGGCAGCGTCATCTCGAGATTATTCATCATCTGTGGCGTCGTGATGATGAAGATGACGAGCAACACGAACACGAGGTCCAGCAACGGCGTGATGTTCAGCTCGTTCATGGTGCCGTGCCCGCGTGCAGTTGTTTTTTTGAGACTCATGGTAAAGCAGGATTCGCGGCCAACTGCTGCACGTCAAAGCGGACGATGACGCGTGACGGAAAATTGGTCGGTGGCGGCCGGTCCAGCGATTTGAAGGCCTCGACCGCTTTGCGCACGGAATCATCCCAACGCTTGTCGCCCGAAACCTGGGTCATCACCGGGTTGCTGATGCGCCCGCTGCGATCCACCGTGATCTCGACTTCAGCAACAAAATTGTCGTCGGCAATATCATCAGGCCGGTTCCATTTGGAGCGCAGGCCATATTCGATGGAACCTTTGTAGATCTCGGAGGGGTCGGATGTGGAATCCACCTGGGCCCCACCTTCAAAGACAAACGAGGGCAAACTGGCGGCGGGCGGTGCCGCCGCCGGCGGCGCATCATCCACCGGAGGTGGAGCGGCTTTGGCGAGTTCAACTTTCGGCGCTTCGACCAGTTTCGGCTGTTCCTGCTTGGGCGGTTCTTCCTTCGGCTTTTCCGGTTCCTTGGGTTTCTCCGGCGGCTTTTCCTTGACCATCTCCACGGCGATCTTTTGCATCTTTTTCCCGAGCAAACCCTGTCGCGCGGCGAAGTAGGCGACAACGAGGATGAGGATCGTGTGGAATCCGAACGAGATGGCCAGGTTGACCTTCGATGAATTCCGTTTCTTGCGTGGTTGTGAGCCGGGAGTCATGTCACTTCTGCGGTTCGGTGGCGAGGTCCACTTTGGTCACGTTGGCGCGCTGACACACATCGAGCACGCCGCGGATGTCTTTGTATTTCACGTGGCCATCGCCACGGATGATGACGCTCAGGTCGGGATCGTCCGTGCGCAGGCCGATGAGCGTGGTCTGGAGTTCGCCCGGGTCCATTTCTTTCTTGTTCATCCAGATACGCCCGCCTTCTTCCACGGTGATGTAATTGGCCTTGGCCGGAGGTTCCTTCTCATGCTTCGAGGCTTTGGGCAGGGTCAGGTCAAGGTCGTTGACGATCGGCGTGGTGGTGATGATGAAGATGACGAGCAGCACGAACGCAAGGTCAAGGAGCGGAGTGATGTTCAACTCCGTCATCGTCGAGTGCGCCGTTTGAGAACACTTTTTCATCGATCCGCCGCAAAGACAGTTTTGTTCTCCGAGCCGTTGGTGTTCGAGCGCATGACCCCTGCCAAACGGCCGGCGAGCGCTTCATTGGCTTCCTTGATCTCTTCGGCGAGCGGACGATGGTCCACGTAAACATGTTCGATCTGGTTCGCGTAACGGCTCGCAAAGCCGTCCAGTTCCTGTGTGATATGGCGGATGGTCGTGACCATGAAGTTGTAGGCGAACATAGCCGGGATGGCGACCAGCAGGCCGACGACCGTTGCGATGAGCGCAGCGGCCACACCCGGGGCCATGGCCGTCAGGCTCGCGGTGTGTTTTTCGGCGATGCCCGCGAATGTGGACATAACGCCCCACACCGTTCCCAATAATCCGATGAACGGTCCGCCTGCCACTGCTGTGGAAAGAACAATCATGCCTTTCTCAAGGCCCATTGCCTCGGACGCCGCCGCTTCTTCGAGCACCACCTTCACTGCTTCAAATGAGGGGAGGCTGATCTTCGTGCTCGTCGCGCGCGCCAGATGATCCGTGTGGCCGGGGGCGACAGAGTCGTCGCGGACAATTTTAGTCACCTGCCGGCTCTCGACCGGATTGTTCTTAAGATGGTAGGCGAGTTCATCCGCGCCGCGGATGTAAAGCTGATAGGCGGGCGCTCCATCGAACTCTTCGCCTTTGCGCTGGATGTCCAACGGGTCACGCGTCGCGCTGTAGGCCGCCAGGAATTTTCTCGAGGCGGCGCGGGCGATGAGCAACTGGCGGAATTTTGTCAGGATGATCGTCCAACTGAACAACGACAAAAGACCGAGGCAGCAGACGGTGATGACGCCTTCAGTGGTCGCATTCTTGAACGCGAACACCGCGGCGTTCTCCGCCAGGATGGGGGTGGAAAATATGGTCATAATTGGTCCTTAGCTTTTCTTGGGCAAGATCACGGTCACACGGCCGGTCTTGGTGATGGTAGTGGGTTCTTTCTTTTCCTTCTGCTTGTCTTCTTCCGTCTCATCGGTCGAGGCGACTGCCTTGGGCGCTTCGTCGCTGAGGGCGGCGCCCTGGCTCGCGGCGTTGGCGGCGGTGCCCTGGGTCATGCCGCTCTGGCCGCTCGTGCCTCCGGAAATCGAACCGTTTGAAAGGAGCGAAGCATCCACGGAACCGCCGCTGACATTGATCCCACCAATGCCGATGATCTTGCCGGTGACAGTATCACCACTCACCGATGCATCCTTTCCGGCGAGGGCCACGACGTTGACGTGGTTCAAAGCAGTGGCATCGAGATTATCGCGGGCAAACAACAGGCCCAGGAGATCACCAGTGCATTTGACGATGACAGTGTTACCGATGATTCCCGAATTACCGGCATCGATGTTGCGTTTTTCCGAAATCTTGACCCGAGTGCTTCCCGCAATGCCGCTGGCTGTGACAGGATTTCCATCCGCATCCCGCAATTCATAGCCAGCCAGAACCTCAACCGTGGCGTTAGGATCATTGACCTTGTTGAGCGGGTCTTGGATGACGCCCCCGACGCTGCAATTGATATTGCCGTTGAGCGCTTCCACGAGAATGTTTCCGACGACCACAGGGGGCGCCGGATAACTGGGTGTGCGCGCCAGGAATGTTGTCGTCAGGATGCCGCTGCCCGGGATCGTGGGTGATGAAATGAAGACCTGGTGCGTGATCGGATTCACATAATAGGCGGTAAGGATGACGAATCCGGAACCACCACTGCCGGCATCGATGTTGCCGTTCAACGATTTGACCGTGACATCGCCGCCATCGTAGGCAGCGATACGGGAACCGTTCACGTTAATGTTCCCATCCGCAATGACGGTCACATTGCCCTGGCTGGTGGAGAAGATACCGCGCGCACCGAGTGCCGTGACGGAGAAAGTGGAGGAGCCGACGTTCACGTCTCCTCCCACATTGATATCAATATTTCCCCCGTTCAACGACGCGATGGCCGTGGAATACATATTCAGGTCTTCCACTGTGTTGACAAAGATATCCGCACCTTTGTTGAAAATGTTCGCGAGCGGGAATGAGTTCCCGACGCGGTAAAGCCCGGCACCCTTTGATTGGAGACCAGGCGTTGTGCCGAGGTCGATGTTGCGGGCGGACATGATGAATTTTCCGCCACCGCCGATATTATATCCGAAGATATCGGAGGGGATGGGTCCTTGAAGATTGAATTGTGTCAGAAGGGCGGCCGCGGTTTCGGCGTTCAACACCGACACGGTCGTCATTTTTGGGTCAGTATTGGGACCGGGATCATTCCACTGCGGCACACCATTGATGAACTCCTGGACCGGCAGGTTCTGCAAAAGCGCCAGGATCTTCGCGAGGGATTGGTTCGGGATATTTTGATAAGTGAAAATCTTCGTGACCGGATCGTAGAAGAAACTACTGCTCAAGGTAGTGGCGGGGATGCCCAGGTCGTTGTTCAACGCGCGAGCGAGATAGAACAGATCCGGCGCCGCCGCATCAGGGACTCCGTTCAGATCGACGGACGTGAACGCGCTCCGGTTGAGGATATCACCGGTGACAGCGATGGTTGTGTTATCGAGGGGCGACAGGTTCATGCCCTGGAACGAGCAATTGTTCATGTTGCCGCCCACAGTGATCTGGGCGGCTTCCGGCGCAGCGAGGCCAATGAGATTCATGTCGCCGGAAATGTTCAATGAAAGAGGTGTTTCGCTGCCAAGGTGTACCGGAGTGGCCGCGTGATCGTTGATGCCGAAATCGCCCTTCTTTTGGAACCGATTGCGGCCGCTGTCCGAGACGACCAACGTGTATAGGGCGCTGGACAAGCTCGTGCCCAGCGATCCCCCATCAGTGGTGTTCATCGTCAGACTTCCCAAAGGAGACGGATACAGGATCAACTGATTGAAAGGATCGGCGCCGCCTCTCAGTGTGATTCCACCTTGCCCGGCATTCACATTCAAGATAGGCGCAAAGATCATCGGCACCGACAGGGATTTGTCCGAACGCGGCAAAGAAGAAGGGCCTTCTCCGATGGAAACCTGATAGGCGGAAAGATTGACGAACGCATCGGGCGCATAGTCAAACGTGTGACTAAAAGTGCCGCTCGTGTTGAAAATGCCATTGGGATTACTGACTTCTTGTAAAAAAATGTCCTGCCCGGCCTGGACGTTCCAGCCGCCCTTGATCAATCCCAAAGACAACGCGGCTTTGCCGGTGCCAGTGCCGGCACTGCCGGTTGACCCCAATACATAATTCCCGGATCCATCTACCATGGGGTTGCCATCCGCATCCATTTGGACTCCGGCGGCGATATCGCCGATGCCGTTGGCCACCTGGAAATGTCCGGTGATATTTCCACCGGCCACGACCGAAACATTTCCCGAACCATAGGCTCCGGAACCCGCCGTGGCGAAATCAGTATTCCCTGAGGCGACCTGGGAGCGGAAATTTCCGTCGTAAACGAATCGGACGGAACCCTTGGAAGTGCCTGCGATGGGGAGGACGGTCGTTATGTTTCCACCAGCGGTCAGGCTGAGGTCGCCGCCCGCTCCGGTACTGATGCCGCCGACTCCGTGACTTAAATTATAGGATTGCGCGACTGACCCACCCGACGTGAACACATAGCCTTGCGCGTCGGAACCGGCATCAATGTTTCCGGCCAACGCATGTGCCGTGATGCTGCCTCCGCCCATCGTCCGTATGTGCCCGCCATTGACCGTGATGTCATTACCGGCGAGGAGGTTGATGGCTCCATCCTGCGCTTCCAGCGTCGTCAAACCGTTGAAGATGATGTTCCCAACGCCGACCTGGATCTTATCAGCCGAGGAAAAATCGCGTCCGGCCTCCAACGTGACGGACCAGCCTGACCCAGCGGTGATGCCACCATGGTTGAAGAACGATTCGTCACCGAGCGAATCGCTATTGATGATGATGTCGTTCCCGGCTTCGAGTTTCAGCAAACAACCGGGCGAAGACATCCCTGTGCTGGCGGCCAGGTCCCATAACGTTGAGACCGTGATGTTGTTCCTGGCTTGCAGGTCTCTTTCCAGCACATTGGGATCCTAAGCTTAGAATTCCACGTGGACAAGTTGTCGCGGCCGCTTCTATAGTGTCACCTAAATACTAGTGACTCCAGCGTAACTGGACTGGCCACAGTTAGGCCGCAAATGTAATCACACTGGCTCACCTT
>JADMIO011210300.1_pt1 | contig 67583 bp, 53 predicted proteins | sample 8958161 | NCBI WGS metagenome assembly JADMIO01 (sample SAMN16585339, study PRJNA669376) | soil metagenome | isolation source: Crop rotation soil | place: USA: Cullars Rotation, Alabama | collected 2011 | reverse complement strand
GCCGCGACTTCAAGTCACGTGAATTCCAAGCTTCGGATCCCACTGTGCTGGAAAGAAGGACCTAGGATCCAGGAGTAAAAATGATCAAGTTTGATGCCAAAATTTCTGCAATCCAACCAACATCTTTGATAATTCTTCATATTCATTACGCCATAAATTCCATTGTTCCGATGATATGTAACCTAGATCAAAACAATATCTGATCCAAACTCTTATTTCATCACAACTTCCCATTGCCATGATTAGATAACGACGATATTCAGCTGATGAATATTTTTGTTTTCCAAATCCTTCTGCAATATTTGAACAAATCCCCTTACTTGCTCGACGAATCTGATCAGCAAGGGACCATTGTTCAATTTTTGGAAATTTTAAACTTACTTTATGAATTTCAATAGAAATTTTATAAGAACGCTTAAACACATCAAGATCTTCAAATGATTTTATATTTCCCATTTTTATATCTCAATTTAATATTGAATACTTAAAAAATATCAAGTTTTTATATTTTTTACTCCTGATTCCTAGATCCTAATTCCTGGATCCTGGAATCCGCCGCTTCGGTCGATGGCTTAAGCCCCGTTACATTTTCGGCGCAGGATGGCTTATCTAGACGAGTGAGCTATTACGCTTTCTTTAAAGGATGACTGCTTCTAAGCCAACCTCCTCGCTGTCTTGGCCTTCCCACTTCCTTTCCCACTGAGCCATCAGTTGGGGACCTTAGCGGACGGTTAGGGCTGTTTCCCTTTTCACAATGGAACTTAGCTCCCACTGTGTGTCTGCCGGACTGTACGTTTTGGTATTCGGAGTTTGGTTGGGTTTGGTAAGGATCGCTCCCCCCTAGCCCATCCAGTGCTCTACCCCCAAAGGTAATCATCCGACGCTCTACCTCAATAGATTTCGCGGAGAACCAGCTATCTCCGAGTTTGATTGGCCTTTCACCCCTAACCACAGGTCATCCCCTGCTTTTGCAACAGAAGTGGGTTCGGTCCTCCAGTACGTGTTACCGCACCTTCAACCTGCCCATGGCTAGATCACTCGGTTTCGGGTCTTATACGTGTAACTTCAATCGCCCTATTCAGACTCGGTTTCCCTATGCCTCCACCTATCGGCTTAAGCTTGCTACACACATAAACTCGCTGACCCATTATACAAAAGGTACGCTGTCACCCGCAGAACCAAAGTTCTGCAGAGCTTCAACAGTTTGTAGGCGTTCAGTTTCAGGTCTATTTCACTCCCCTACTCGGGGTTCTTTTCACCTTTCCCTCACGGTACTTGTTCACTATCGGTCAAGAAGGAGTACTTAGGCTTGGAGGGTGGTCCCCCCATATTCAGACAGGATTTCACGTGTCCCGCCTTACTCAAGATCTGCTATACTTTTTACTCCTACGGGGCTATCACCCTCTTTAGCAGTGTTTTCCAACACTTTTCAGATTTTTATATAACAGATACTGGCCTGGTCCGATTTCGCTCGCCACTACTCACGGAGTCTCGGTTGATGTCCTTTCCTCCGGTTACTTAGATGTTTCAGTTCACCGGGTTCGCTTTCTATCTTCTATGAATTCAAAAATAGAATACCATATAAATATGGTGGGTTTCCCCATTCGGAAATCTGCGGATCAACGGTTATTCGCACCTCCCCACAGCTTATCGCAGCGTATCACGTCCTTCATCGCCTCTTCTTGCCAAGGCATCCTCTAAACGCCCTTTTATGCTTCAATACCAGGAGCAAGGACCAAAGATAGTGTGACTTTATCACATACTTATATATCTTTGCTCCTTGCTCCTGGAATGCATGGTTCCAATTTTTTGAAATTGGATTTTTTTACCCTAATTAGTATGCAAATTTCCCATACTAAATATTACTTTTGAAAAGACTTTACATAAAGATTAACAGCCAGGATGGTGTTAATCCTTACTTTACTTAACTTTACTATTTACAATAACAAAGAACATAAGAACCTTTTTCAAGATTCAGGAATTAAGGTCCCAAATTTTATATTGGCACCTGAATACCTAAATCCTGTGTGGTGGAGGTGAACGGGATCGAACCGATGACCTCATGCTTGCAAAGCACGCGCTCTCCCAGCTGAGCTACACCCCCGTATTAGAAAACAGGATTCCTTGATCCTGTATGGTGGGCCCAGGAGGACTTGAACCTCCGACCCCACGCTTATCAAGCGTGTGCTCTAACCAACTGAGCTACGAGCCCATACTAAGAATTAGGAACAGGATCAAAAATCCTGTCCATAAGTTCTGTATAGTTAATCAGTAGGTAGCGTAATGTCGACGTATGAGAAACGTCGACTTTTCCTTAGAAAGGAGGTGATCCAGCCGCAGGTTCCCCTACGGCTACCTTGTTACGACTTCACCCCAGTCACTCGTCCTACCGTGGTCGGCTGCCTCCAATTGCTTGGTTAGCTCACCGCCTTAAGGTAAAACCAGCTCCCATGGTGTGACGGGCAGTGTGTACAAGACCCGAGAACGTATTCACCGTCGCGTGCTGATCGACGATTACTAGCGATTCCGACTTCATGCCCCCGAGTTGCAGAGGACAATCTGAACTGAGATGGTTTTTAAGGATTGGCTCCGGTTTTCACGCCTTTGCTCCCTTCTGTCACCACCATTGTAGTACGTGTGTAGCCCAGCCCATAAGGGCCATGAGGACTTGACGTCATCCCCACCTTCCTCCGGTTTGTCACCGGCAGTCTCCCTAGAGTGCCCTTGCGTAGCAACTAGGGATAAGGGTTGCGCTCGTTGCGGGACTTAACCCAACATCTCACGACACGAGCTGACGACAGCCATGCAGCACCTGTGTAACGCCAGCCGAACTGAAGGAGGAATCTCTTCTCTCCACACGTTACATGTCAAAAGCTGGTAAGGTTCTGCGCGTTGCTTCGAATTAAACCACATACTCCACCGCTTGTGCGGGTCCCCGTCAATTCCTTTGAGTTTTAATCTTGCGACCGTACTCCCCAGGCGGGATGCTTAATGCGTTAGCTTCAACACTGAAGACCAAATCTCCAACGTATAGCATCCATCGTTTACAGCGTGGACTACCAGGGTATCTAATCCTGTTTGCTCCCCACGCTTTCGCGCCTCAGTGTCAGTTGTGAGCCAGAAAGTCGCCTTCGCCACCGGTGTTCCTGCAGATATCTACGAATTTCACCTCTCCACCTGCAATTCCACTTTCCCCTCTCACACTCTAGCCAAACCGTATTTAATGCCATTCCTAGGTTAAGCCCAGGGATTTCACATCAAACGTATCTAGCCACCTACGCGCCCTTTACGCCCAGTCATTCCGAACAACGCTAGCACCCTTCGTATTACCGCGGCTGCTGGCACGAAGTTAGCCGGTGCTTATTCGTTGGGTACCGTCATTATCTTCCCCAACAAAAGGGCTTTACAATCCGAAGACCTTCTTCACCCACGCGGCGTCGCTGGATCAGGGTTTCCCCCATTGTCCAATATTCCCCACTGCTGCCTCCCGTAGGAGTCTGGGCCGTGTCTCAGTCCCAGTGTGGCTGGTCATCCTCTCGAACCAGCTATCGATCACAGGCTTGGTAGGCCTTTACCCCACCAACTACCTAATCAAGTATGGGCCGCTCCTTGAGCAGAAATCAGGATTCAGGACTCAGGATTCAGGGTCAAATATTTTTACATATCTGATTCCTAAATCCTGACTCCTGACTCCTGTATTCCCTTTCTCCTTTCGGACGTATCCGGTATTATCCACCGTTTCCAGTGGTTATTCCGAACTCAAGGGTACGTTCCCATATATTACTCACCCGTCTGCCACGGCTAAGTCAGTTGCCCGACTTAACCGTTCGACTTGCATGTGTTAAGCACGCCGCCAGCGTTCGTTCTGAGCCAGGATCAAACTCTCATATTAAATTAACAGAGTTGTGTAGTAAAAACCAAACATTAAAGTTTGTCTTTACTTATGCTCATAAAATTACGCTACCTACAAATTAACTAAATCAAAGAACTCAGAAAATCAACTTGATCTCATACTGTCAATTTACAAAACTGAAATGAGAAAGTCAAACATTTTTGTGACCCCAGAACCCCCGCCGCCGCTTCTGCCGCGCCTTGTGTCCTGATCACTCTTAGAACTTACCTCACCTAAATCCTTTGTGCAACAAAAAAATTCAAAAAAAAATTGTCACTTCAAATTTATCAAAAGACGTTAGAAAGGCTCATTTTTAATTAAGGTTATCTCCCAGATCTTCAAATCTAATCATTGTGAAAAAGAAAAGATCATCCTAAAAATACGTCTTTACATTTTCTTTTTTGAAAAAAATGTGCTTTTAATAGAGCATATTGTTAATAAACAAGTTTGAAAGATCTATCTTGTGCACTTTAGAAATAAAGATACTAATAAATATTGAATGATTACTTTCAGTAGAACTATGAAATTTTATTAATAATGGGCTACAAAGTGCATAGACAATTTAGATTTTTATAAAAATTAAGGAGCATAGAATTAAGTTATGAGTAGTGAAAAAAAAATAGAAGAACCCTTTACAGGCCTTCGAGGATTTTTTTGGCCTATATATAATTATGAGCTTAAAAAATTCCTCCCCATGGGGTTGATGATGTTGTGTATTTTGTTTAATTACACAATTTTACGAGATATTAAAGATGTCCTTGTTGCAGGTCTTCCTGGTGGTGGCGCTGAATCTTTTAATTTTTTAAAAATTTATGCCGTATTACCATTTGCAATCTTATTTATGGTTTTCTTTGTCAAATTATCAAATAAGCTAAAGCCAGAAAAACTGTTCTATACAGTGCTATTTCCTTTTTTAATATTTTTTGCTGTTTTTGCCTTTTTCCTTTATCCAAACAGAGAGTTCTTTGAAGCAAGCTTAGAAACTGTCCAAGCTTATCAAACCTCATGGCCACGTCTACATTGGGTTATTCCTGTCATTGGGGGTTGGACATCAAGTTTGTTTTACGTCATGGCTGAACTCTGGGGAAGCGTTATTTTATCTATGCTATTTTGGCAATTTGCAAACCAAATTACAAAAGTAAATGAATCCAAAAGACATTATGGGTTATATGGACTCATTGGTAATATTGGATTACTTCTTTCTGGAGAATTATTGAAACGATGCTCTAAATATGCCAAAACCTTACCAGATAAAGCCCTTGCCTTTGGTTTTAATTTAAAAATACTTATGTCTGTTGTTGTTATTTTAGGCATTGTTACCGCGTTAGCTTATCGATGGATGAATGCTAATGTGTTGACAGATCCAACCCTATATCAAGCAGGAGAAGGAGCAAAGAAAAAATCAAAACCAAAACTTTCTATCACAGATAGTTTCAAACTAATTATGCAAACCCCATATCTCGGCCTTATTGCCGTTCTTGTTCTCGCTTATGGCATTAGTATCAACATGGTAGAAGCAACTTGGAAATCTCAAATTAAAGCAGCATTTCCCGATGCAAACGACCGCGCTCACTTTATGGGACAATTTTCTCAATGGACCGGTGCAATAACAATGTTACTTATGATTGTTGGTAACAATATTTTAAGACGTTTAAATTGGTTAACTGCAGCCATTATTACGCCCCTTATGATTCTGGGAACATCAATTGTTTTCTTTTGGGTGATTTGGGAAGGAAATACCCAAGACCCTCACGCTATCCTTTTTGGAGGCATTACAGTCATGATGCTATCCGTCTGGGTTGGGCAAATTCAAAATGTCTTATCCAAAGCGACAAAGTATTCTCTGTTTGATTCTACAAAATCAATGGCTTATATCCCCCTTGACCCAGAACTTAAGACAAAAGGCCAAGCAGCAGTTGAAGTTATTGGAGGACGTGCTGGTAAATCTGGAGGCGCGCTTTTCCAAACAACTTTATTAACAGCGATTGGAGGTAGCGTTACCTTGCCAAGCTTAGTGCACATTTTGGGACCCTCCGTTATCATAATTTGCGTCATTTGGATGTTTGCAACCGTTGCCCTTGGAAAACGTTTTGAAGCTTTGAAAAAAGAGAATGCTTCTGCGTAGATTTTAAATAGAAGAGGAACTTTCATGTTCCTTTTCTCTTCTCATAATTACATCTTCATAATTAATATTTTACTACCTTTATTTATAAACTTTATTTTATACTAAGATAAAACAAGCAAAGATAAATTCTAGATTATGAATCCCGATATTAAAGATGAATCTCAATTTAAAAGATTAAGAGGAATATTTTTTCCTATTCATGGATATGAGCTTAAAAAGTTCATTCCTATGTGCCTTATCCTTATATGCGTTGTTTATAACAGCCATATTTTAAACATTTTAAAAGAGATACATATATCATATCCTCCTGGGATCGATGCTCAATATTTGCACTTCCTCAAAATTTATCCTCCTATCCCTATTGCCCTCATTTTTTTCCTTACTATTATGGGGATGGCCAATATATTTACACGAGAACATCTTTTTTATGCTGTTATTATTCCCTTTCTACTTTTTTTTGGCACATCTTTTTTCGTGTTCCCCACACTTCATGGTAAAGCTTTCATAAGCGTTTTTTATATCATAGCCGACCTTTTCGGAAAAATAGCCCTTCCTGTAATATTTTGGAATTTTTCTAATCGAATTCATACAGTGAATGAAGCAAAAAGATTTTATGTATTTTATTTTTCTATAGGATCTCTTGGAACATTTCTTATAGCCCTTACTTCGCCTCTTTATATGAAATTTATAGGAAAAATCACTAAACTTACTCCCAAAATAATGGAAATAAAGATAAATATTTTAACTATCCTGCTTTTCCTGTCGTCTTGCATTATTATTGGAGTTTATTATTGGATAAGCAGACATGTTTTAACAGATGCAAGGTACCATCATCCTACTGAGTTTCTTCAACACAAAACAAAGGCAGAGCTCTCTCTCCTAGAAAGCTTAAAACATATTCTTAAATCTCCTTATATAAGGTTAATTTTTCTCATTACAATGAGTTATGGTGTTTCTACCCATATCATTAATACCGCTTGGCGCGAACACATAGCATTAGATTATGCGCACGATCTATTACACTTTTTATCTCTTATGAGTATTTTAAGTTTTTTTCTTCCATTTATTGGGCAAAATATCTTATGGAGATGTAAGTGGCGTACTGCTGCTCTTGTTGAACCTATTCTTATTTTATTAAGCTCTCTCCCCTTTTTTTTCTGGGGTAACTTTAATGAAGCCACTTTAATATTGAGTGGGCTTACACTTTTTTCAGTACGTGGGCTCGGCTTATCTAAAACAACAGAGCAGATGACTTATATCCCATTACATCACGAATTAAAACTTAAAGGCCAAGTCGCTGTGGAAATTATGGCTGAACCTATAGCAAAAACAATAGGACTTTTACTCCCAGGATTCCTGATCACTCTGACAGGCAGAAACTTAATTGTAGAAAGTCCTTACACTTTAGGAGTGATTGTGATTGGAATATGTATCCTATGGATCATCGCAACTTTAAGGCTCAACAAACGCTTTGAATGCTTAAAAAAAGAAAACACGTTTCCTAAAACGATATGCGATACTTAACCACACCGGTTATTCAAAAAATTTTCACCATTTTTCCTAGCGCTCGGCTTGTTGGGGGATGTGTCCGGGACTTTTATCTTGGAAAATCAACACAAGACTTTGATTTTACACTCCCTCATCCTCCGCTCTTCATCATAGATAGATTAAAAGAACATGATATATCTTACAACGATCAGAGTGTTCAATACGGTGCTATCCACTTGTTCTCCGAGGATGGAAATACGTATGAAATAACAAGCCTACGGAAAGATATTAACCCAAGCGGGCGCTCTACCCAAGTTTCTTTTGATGCGACTTGGGAAGAGGATGCAGCTAGGCGCGATTTCACAATAAACGCCATTTATCTTGATCAACATGGAAATATCTTTGACCCTTACAATGGCTTAAATGACCTCAAATACGGGATTATCCGTTTTATCGGAGATCCACACCGTCGTATTTGTGAAGATTATTTACGTTTATGGCGTTACTATCGTTTCTGGTCAGAGTATTCCTTAGAAGGATCCCCTCAACGTTTTAAACTAGAACTCTATAAAGATGGAGTGTCTCAGCTCTCTTTAGAACGTGTTCGGAGTGAGCTTTTTAAAATCTTAGTAAGCCTCCGAGCTTTAGAAGTATGTCCCTTTATAAGGCCTCTCTTACAGGTTCACTTTGCCACTCTTTGTAATACACCTCTTTCAGATCAATTCCTGGGTTCGTTGCTCTTCGGGAATCCTTGGTGCTCATGTATTCCGTATACATTCCGCTCCTCGGACCCTCGTGCGCCTGCCCAGCAAATGATCTGCAAGAGGTATACATTTCTATTCTCTCAAGTTATTCAAAATGAATCTTACTTCTCTCTCCCCTTTTCTCCTTTACGACGTCTTTACAGCCTCTTTCAAGAGAATAGAAAAGTAGAGGACGAATTGATACGCTCTTTCCCTCTCCAACGACAGGAAAAACAATGGATGAAGAAAATAGAAATGATACTTACTCATACCGATCCTCTCTATACAAATCCATATTTTGTTTGGCATTTTTTTGGAGAGTCTCTTTTTTGGGATTGGCTTGTGATCTCCGCACCTCTCAAAGAACGTTATGAGGTAAAGTTTTGGAAGAATTGGGGGAAAATACAAGCTCATGCCCCATTTCCATTACGACCTTTAGATGTGTATCATGTGACACACTGCTCTCCTCATGAGATTTCTTCAGTGTGGAAAACAGTATTGGTTTGGTGGTGTGAGAAAAAAGGACACCCTAATAAGCAAGAGTGCTTAGACTTTTTAAAGAATTCTTTTATTCCCGACTAACATGAATTTTGCTGAAATTTCACCTGAGTTCCTAAAACTGCTTTCAACCCAGATAACACCAGCATCAAGCTGTCGATTATTTTCAAGGACCTTGCAATAAATTGAGTTGATTAAAAAATAATTTTATATATTTTTATTAAAATAATGATGATATTTTATATAATATTATTGTAAAAGATAAATGTGTAACTAAGAATATCTTTCTGATACAATTCATCATCTTAGTACAATTTATTTTTTAAAAAATGATGAAAATATTTAAGATCATGCTCTTCTCAGCACTGTTACCCTTAACCCTGCACGGTGTAGAGCAAGATTATCAAAAAATTGAACAAATTTATATTAATAAAAAACCGATATTCCAAGTTATGCAAGATGGTAAATTAGAACAAGATACCTATTCCACAAGGTACGCTTATCATTGCCCACATACAGATGCTGTTGATGGATATATGCTTTCTGGCGTGTATATAGGAAAGGAAGTGCACCTAGAGATTCTACCTATTGGTCGAGAATATCCCTATATGGATTTAGGGCATTTTCCTGAACTTAAAGTTAATTCGTGCTCTAATTTTGATGAGATAGCTAAGGCAGAAACTGACAATGATAAAAAGGAAAAATTTTTGCTTCCAGGTCGTTGTGTGATATACGGTAAGATAGGTGTCACTCTCAGCGCTGGGAGTGATCTCACCATGTCAGATACAATCGTAAGATCAGATAATAATATTCAGATTATGGGGAAATTATTCAATATAAGTAATAGCTTGTTATGCACACCCAAATCTATAAAAGCTACAATTAAAAAAGACTTTATATTTCAAGGATTTGAGCTTTCTCCTCATCATTTTTTCTATACTGACCGTTATAATATTCCTCAAGAATCATATACATGTATGGTAGATGGGTATGTTGATCCAAGTACTCCTCATTTTATGGTTTTAAGAGAACATGGGGCAGGGATGAAAATTTACCTTAATGAGAAGATTGTAAATCAAGTATTGACTAAATAAAAAGGTAGATAACTCTTTAGGGATTAGATGGAGTAGAGTTGATTAAAAAATAATTCAAGTGTTTTTTTATTAAATTATAGTTAATTTCTACGCCATGGCCCTGCTTTTCAAGATAATTTCATGGAATTTTCTTTATAAATAAGACCGTGCATTTAAAAGAACAGATCGTGCAAAAGGTGCAGCAACTTTTCCTCCACTTCCTCCATTCTCTAATACAACAGAAACAATAAGATGTGAAGCATGCCCTTCAAAAGTAAACGGTGCATGAGCAACAAAGATTGCATGGTCTTGTAAATGAGAAGCTTTATCATTTACACGATTTTGTTCTCTTTGCTTTTGTGTAATTCTTGAAACTTGAGAGCTTCCTGTTTTACCTGCCATTTGAAAATGAGGATCTTTTATCCTTGCTTTATAAGCAGTTCCTAAAGGATGGTTAACCACCATAGATAAGCTTTCTAAAATAATTTCTCGATGTTTTAAAGCAATATGTATAGGTAAATGATCTAGAGAAGAATGAGGGTAAAAATGAGGGGTAATTGGAGCGCCACCATTCACAAGCATAGCCATCATTCGTGCTAATTGGATAGGAGTTGCTAAAAGAAATCCTTGCCCAATTGATAAATTGATGGTATCCCCCATCGTCCAAGCTTGTTTTTTTGTTTTTCTTTTCCATTCTTTTGTGGGGACGAGCCCTTTTTTTTCTCCAGGAATATCAATTCCTGAGGGATGCCCAAACCCAAAAAGATGTGCCATATCAATAATCGGGGCCATGCCTAAAATTTGCGCGACCTGATAAAAATACACATCACAAGACCGTGCAATTGCGGTTTTTAAGCTAACGGTCCCATGCCCTTGGCTTTTCCAGGCATGACAATAAAACTGACGATTGCCTACAGTTAAACACCCAGGGCACGTAAAGGATGTTTTTTCATGAATGACGCCTGCTTCAAGGGCAGCAAGCGCAACAATCATTTTAAAAACTGAACCAGGGGCATATAATCCTTGGATTCCTTTATCCAACAAAGGGTTCGATGGGTCCTGGAGAATCTTTTTCCAATCTGAAGGTTTAATGGGACCTAAGAATTGGTTGCTATCGTATCCTGGATAAGAAACATACGCTATGATTGCCCCTGTTCTTGCATCCATAACAATACAACTTCCACGAACACAAGGAATAATATCTTTTTTTTCAAAAGACCTCAGCCCATCTTTCTCTAAAGGGGGGTATGGAATTTGTACAGTTTTAAATAGGTCATATATCGATCTTTGTAAATCTAAGTTTAACGTAAGACGATGATCTATGCCCGAGGTACTTTCTGTATTTTGGATATTTCGTAAAGGACGACGTTTAGCATCAACTTCAATCTGTTTCCAACCTATCTTTCCTTGAAGTGATAGATCATATGTTTTTTCTAAAGCATTTTTTCCCACTTTCAAGTCTGGAATCCCTAAAGAGTGTTTATCCTGAGGAGAGGGATTTCCTACATATCCCAGAACATGAGAACACATAAAAGGCTCAGGATAAAAACGCGCTTCTATACGTTCACAAGAAACGCCTGGCAAATCATTTTTATTGAGTTCTATTTTAGAAAAAACATCCCAAGAAGCCCCCTCTTTAACTAAAAGTGCTGTATTTCGCTTTAATTTTTGACGAGAGCGCATGTGAAGGACATCTCGAATTTTTTCAATATCAATCCCAATCAGTTGATCAAGGTATTTTAGGACTTCATCTGAATGATGAACGCCGTACACATTTAAAAATACATTATAAGACGTACGATTTCCTGCGAGAAGTCTTCCTTTTTGATCTAAGAAACGTCCCCTTGGAGGTAAAAGGGGAATCCAAGAGAAACGATTTCGATCTGCAAGTGCCTTATAATGATCGTGATTTAAAATTTGAAGATGATACAAGCGTCCTACCAAAGTGATCCCTAAGAGGGACTTAATCCCCCCTAAAAGGAATGCACGCCTTTGAATTAAAGTATCTTGTTCTCCTTTAATCAAATGACTCCTTAATATGTTTCATTTTTCCCGTATTCTACAGGTGAAGAAGCATTTTGGCTATTTTTCTTCATTGCAAGAAGATGTTCATATTCATTAATAAATTTTAATGCTTCACGTCTGACATGGTCTGCTAACCGTGGATCAATAATACTCTTAATCTGAGCAGCAGCTACTTTCCTTGCAGCTTCTGTCTTAAACTCGAGAATATTTTTAGCTGCTTCTAGGATCCCTTCTGTCTCTAGTTTTTGAGGAGATGCGCCATATAGCTGGTAGAATTGTCTGCCAGTTTTTAAAGCCTGATTAAATAACTGACGTTCCTGTGGATCAAGCAGATGGGCAACAAAGTCCGCATGTTCTGCCATAATTTTAGTCCAGAACTTAACAACTTCATTATACTCATAATCAATTTTTCCTTCATCAAGCGCCTTTATACGTGCATGATGACGCTCAGCTTCATGTCTTGTGTGATCAAAGAAAAGAGGCCATACAAAACTTCGTAATTCCCCAGTCTCTTGCTTTTTCCCCATTTGTTTTTTATATTCGATAAAATGTTCCATATCCTGTAAGAGCTTTTTTACAAGTTGTTTTATTTTATCTTCATCTTGGCCAGGTCGTAATTTATTTAGATCATTATAAAGATGTGCAAATTCTTTATAAAAGAGTAACGCCTCACTATGAGCATTTTTTTCTATCTCTTTAGGAATCAGCAAGGCAAAGAATAACGCATGTTCTGCCATAATTTCAGCCGTAAATCGAGCGTATGTCCATAAATGTATATGTACATCTTGATTACCAGGCTCTGGCAGGACAACAAGCCTCTCATATTCTTCAATGTTACCACCACGTCTGTAAATTTTCACGCCTGAAATAGAATCGCCATTGTAAGGATGTAATTCTAAGCCCTTAACCATCCCATTTTCTATTTCCAAAGTTTCATGAGGCATTTTATGACGCCCATGATGTCTCGAAACAGAGTATTCAGAAAAAGAGAGAGAAACAAGACTTAACAGGAGCATATAAATGCTTTTCTTAAAACATATTTTTTTAAACATATGACCTCTCAATAAATATTATGTATACTACAAATATACATTATATCTGTTGATTTGGTAAATATTAATACTGAAATTACTCCTTATATTATTAACCGGTATATTTCCAAAAACTTAAGCAACATTTACCATACACACGCTTTTCTTCCATGATAAAATCAGGAATAACAAGCCCTTTAAAAGGAAGGGATTCTAAAGCCACAAGAGTCCCTTCTTTTATCCATCCTAAAGTAAGTGTTTTAAAAATATTTTCTATATTAAATTTTCCATAAGGGGGATCTAAAAAAATAAGATCAACCTTTTCTGAAGGTTTTGCGTGGAGAAAATCTTGGCAGTACACAATAGGACACACTCCTAATATCTCTGCATTTTTCTGTAAAACTTCACAATTGCTTTTTACTTTTTCAAATACATGCGCTCTCTTTACGCCTCTTGAAATGGCTTCAAATGTAAGTACGCCAGACCCTGAAAACGCGTCTAATGTAGATACTTTTAAAAAATCAATAGAAAAACGATGATACAATATATTAAATAAAGCTTCCCGGACATGGCTCAGAGTGGGACGTGTTCCTTGGAGAGGTGTTTGAATACATCTTCCTTTTAAATATCCAGATGTAATTTTTAGCACGGGACTGTAACGTGATGGATAAGAACATCAAGCTGATCACACGATTTGAATGCAATAATTACCTTTCCTTGACCATATCGATCAAGCTTAATATCAACAGGCAAATTAAGCACCTCACTCAGGCGTTGAGCAATAAAGCTTGTATCTTGCTCTATTGAAGAAAGAAGAGGAGTAAGTTTATTTTTTTTTGTATTTCTGACGATTTCTTCAACATCTCGAACATTAAGTTTATCCTTAACAATACGTTCAACAACGGACCCTGCATCTTCAACTTTAATCAATGCACGTGCATGTCCTACTGTGAGTTGCCCATCACGAACTGATTCTTTAACAGATTCTGGCAAAGTCAAAAGGCGCATCATGTTCGTGACATAGGCTCGACTTTTACTAATCATTCTTGCAATTTGTTCTTGGGTTTTCCCAAACTCTTGATACAAACGTTGTAAAGATTCTGCTTCTTCCAAAGGATTAAGATTTTCTCTTTGTAAATTTTCTACCAACCCAAGTGTGAGAGCATCTTCGTCAGAGCACGCAATGATAATAGCAGAGACAGTTTCAAGTCCCGCACGTTCACACGCCCTAAAACGTCGCTCCCCTGCAATAATCTCATAAGACTCATTTTTTGGACGGACTAAAATTGGCTGCAGGAGACCTTTTTCTCGGATAGAGCTGCACAAAGTTTCTAGGCTTTCTGGATCAAATTGGCGGCGCGGTTGATGAGGATTTGGGAAAAGCTTGGAGAGTTCTATATTTTCTGGAGAAAAGTTTTTATGCCGTGCCCCTTCTTCAATTCCTAGCTCCTCTAAAATTGCTGATAATCCGCGACCAAGTGGACGTGCCATAATGAAACCATTCGTTATATGTTAATTTTGTGATATGCCTATTACACTAAAATGTCAATGGTTTACAAATATTGTAAATTTTGTCATAAATTTTATATATGGACAACATTATCTTGTCGCCTTAAGTTATAAGATTAGATAATGTGTTTTAAAATATTCATTAATTTGTAATTACCAACCTCCTGCTTCCCCGGGCTAGAAAAATTAGCCGAAGGCTCAGGTTTTTCTTGACCCCCGGATCAAGAGCTCCTAGGCAGCAAGCTGCCAAGAATCTCTAGTCCGAGGAAACAGGAATGTTGGGTGTTACATTAATTTATCATTGGAGATTAAGAATGCGCTCACAGCTAAACAGTTATTCTCTCAAATCATTTGTTTGTTCTCTTTTGTTAATTTCTGGCATATTCGCTATGGAACCTTCCCAAGGGCGGAAAGTTGGGTTTATTGACCTAGGCCCTGCGAATCCAGAAAATATTTCTGGGATGCACCACAACGTTGTCATCACTGGATCCTCAGCAGGTAATTTAGGAGTTCATCCTAAAATCTGGAATGACTTAGGGAAGGATTATGAACTTAAACATAAAGGCTATCATGAAGCATATGTAGCTTCTATGGCAGGGAAAAAAGGACCTTTTTTTGGAAGTGCCCAATATGATGAACAGAAAAATTATTCGTACGCTGCAACATGGACCACAAGAAAATCAGATATTTCTGTCCTCAGTAATACACCAGAAAATGTTGTCCATACAGAAACGTGGTCTGCATCACGTAGTGGAAATGTTATTGTTGGGCTTTATCGGACACAAAACGAAATAGCGAACAAGCAAGGCACGCCTTTTGCGTATTCAAATGGACAATTTTTTTCCCTCCCTGTGTTTCCTGGGAGTCAATGGACTGTTGCAACAGACGTATCAGATGATGGGAAAAGAATTGTAGGCGCTATCTTAGATCATAACCACCCTAAAATCAGTACAGGAGGAGGGTACTGGACATATGATCCTTTAACCGGAGCTTCATCAGACTTTATCACTCTTTCAACGCCATCAACAGGATTATTTACAATTAACGGTGATGGTTCCATCTTTGGGGGGGCAGACTCGAGAAACCAAGCAGCTCTATGGTCTGGGCTTGGATATTCAACTGTAACATCTATTCCTTTTGCTCCTACTCTTCCAGGGGATACTAAATCAAGAGTGCTATCTGTTAACAAAGATAGTACATCAAATGATATAAATCATGTCGTCGCTGTTGGAGAGAGCGCTCCTAAGATTGGTGATAAAGATATACACGCTTTTCGCTATGGCTTGGACCCTAAGACAAACCGCAATTTTCCAGGAACACTAGGAATCAAGACATGGCTTGAGAACAATAATGCTCTTGGAAGTAACCAATATCTAGGAGATATTTCTTTTAAAAAAGGATTAGGTGTAAATTCTGATGGGGATATCGTTTCAGGTGAATTATTTAATCACAATGGCTTTATCGCCAGTATCGAAACACTCCATAACGAAAAAAGTGACCCTCATGAAAGAAATGATAACCGTCCTCTTCCTGGGCCACTTCGTGGGAGAAATTAGACACAATTAAAGATATATGGTCCCTCTCTCTAAGGGGGACTTTTTATTAAAAGGGATAGACGTACATAAAAAGAATAGAATACTGTTTGGGTAAAGTGTAGTTCTTCTTTTCCTATATGATAGCTTTCGTATTTCCTGGGCAAGGATCACAATATATTGGCATGGGCCAAAATTTCTTTAAAGAGTTTTCAGCAGCACGTCAAGTGTTTGAAGAAGCTAATGATATCTTACACATAGATCTCTCTCATCTTATTTTTGAAGGGGATATAGAGACCCTCACTCAAACTGAAAACGTCCAACCCGCCCTACTCACTGTAAGCCTAGCTCTTTTTTCAGTCTTAAAAAAAGAGTATGGTCCATTCCCTTTTTCCATTCAAATGGCAGGGCATTCCCTTGGGGAGTATACAGCTTTATGTGCTGCAGGAGCATTGAAATGGAGTGACGGCATGCGCCTTGTCCGCTATCGAGGCCAAGTTATGCAAGAAGCTGTTCCTCTTGGTAAAGGAGCAATGGCAGCCATTCTTGGATTATCTTTAGAAGATGTTGAGTCAATTGTGAAACCTTTTTCTTCTTCTCTAGACACTCTCCACACATGTGTCGTCGCAAATGATAATTGTCCTGGGCAAGTTGTCATTAGCGGAGATAAAGCTTCAGTTGAAGGCTGTTTAGAGATGGCGCAACATAAAGGAGCACGCCGTGTGATCTCTTTACCTGTCAGTGCACCTTTCCACAGTCCATTGATGGAACCGGCTGCAAAAAAAATGAAAGATGCTCTCTCAGAGATTCCTATTTCCTCTCTTTACTATCCTGTCATTAGCAATACAAGGGCCAAACCTTTCATTCAAGATGAAATTAAAGATATTCTTGTTGAACAAATGGTAGGGCGTGTGCGTTGGAGAGAAACCATCCAATATTTTCAAAATAAAGGTATAACACATAGTGTTGAAATTGGCGCAGGAAAGATATTAACTGGATTAAACTCACGGATCACACAGAATATCACTTCTTTTTCTTTACAAAATCCTGAAGATTTAAAGCAATTTGAGAAACTCTTATTAAAATGAACATTCACGAATATCAAGCAAAATCCCTTTTTGCTCAATTTGGCATTCCTATTCTCCCTGGAATGATTGCTTATACACCTACAGAAGCCTTAGAGGCAGCCCAACTTATAAAAGAGCAAGGCATTGCAAAAGGCTATACATTTAATGAACAAGATCCACAATGGGTTGTAAAAGCACAAATTCATGCAACAGGAAGAAGAAAAAATAATGGAATTATAATGTGTTATACGCTTGAAAATGTTTATCAAGCGGCTCAAGATTTAATCGGTCATTTCTTGGTGACACCTCAAACTTCCAAAGAAGGTGTTGAAGTTTCTAAAGTTTATATCGAAGCTGCACTTCCTCCTCTCCAAGAGTATTCCCTTTCTCTCTGTGTTAATCGAAAAAGAGAGAATTATTCCCTTCAGGTTTATCTGATCGAAGGAAAAGATTCAGTAGGAAAAAAAGAAAATAATTCTTTAATAATAGATATCGATCCATGTATAAACCTTCAGTCTTTTCATGTTCGTCAAGTCCATAGGTATTTAGGAATGGAGTCATTATTATACCCGTCTTTAAAAAAAATTCTTGAAGATATGTTCCGTCTGTATAAAAAATATGATGCAACACGCATTGACATAAGTTCTCTTGCTTTAATAAATCCTCAAGACTTAGTCGTTCTTGGGGGGAGAATTTCTTTTGATAAAAATGCACTTTACAGAAATCCTGAGATTGAAAATCTCTATGACCGTACATTCAATCGTGAGAGTAAATTCAATAAAATGAGCTACACTAAATTGGACGGAAACATTGGGTGTCTTGCTAATGGTGCAGGTTTAGCAATGGCAACAGTGGATATGGTTAAAAACGTTGGGGGTAGACCCGCTAATTTTTTAGATATTGGAGAAATTGCAGACGAGATAAAAATAAAGACAGCACTTCAAATGCTTATGTCTAATCCTTCTATTGAAGGGATATGGATTAATATTGTTGGAGGGGTTTTAAGGTGTGACACTGTTGCTAAAGCACTGATATCTGCAACACGTCATTTAATTTTTTCTATGCCTATTATTGTTCGTTTTCAAGGAAAAAAGCATCAAGAAGGTAAAGAGATTTTATCTCAATCTTTTCTTCCTTTTATCCTTTGTGATGATTTAGAAGGAGCAGCACGATACGTGGTTCAAAAGGTTATGGAAGAAACCTAGTAAAGTTTTAAAATGTTTTTTTGCTTTTCAAAATGAGTGTTGATGAGCCGGGAAACATCAGTGTATGTTTTGCTATTATTCAAGAGTGCTAAGATAGATAAAAACAAAATTTCCCACAGCTAATATTCTTTACCATGGTAGCTTCTTGGATCTGGAATTTCTTTTAGCTTTTCAATTACACATCAGTGATTCTCATATCTGTTTGGGCTTTCTCATTTGAACTTGCAGACAAACAGTGATATATAAAATATATGTAAAAGTATAAATAAAAAAACAAAATGAGAGTATGATTTTTTTATTTTAAGAATATTGACTGAAAAATACTTTTATTGTAAATATTTTAAAGAGAATATCATTCTACACGTCAGTTTTTAAAATTATCTAAGACCCCCCACGGCTTGATCATAGATCTTAAATTCTCTTAGGGTTTAAGAAGTAACATGTAGTATAAGGCAAATTAATCTCCGTATTCTTTAAAAAAAGGCACAAGTATCTATGAATGTTATAAACATATTTTCTGCAATCGCATTATGTACACTCACAAATGTTCACTTTATTTTCGGAATGGAAGAGGAAAAAGGGCAACCTTTGGTAAAGCATCACAATCGTAAAAGTGCCTTCCAGTCTGATAAAGACCCCAAGGAACTGGTTGTAGAAAAGTATGATAATTGGGAAATGATTAAGTGTTTTCAAGAAGCAAAACTTGCTCTTAATCCTGATGGTTTTTTTAGACAATATAAAATATTGCAATACATTATTAGTATATTAAAACATGATTACTCTCCAAAAAAACAAAAAGAAATTTGTGATGTTTTGAGAAAAGAAATAAATGAAGAAGCTAAACGTGGAGAGAGTCTAAATTTTTTTAAAAAAAATAGTATAAAAACCAATGATGATGCATTTAAGAAATCTCTAAAAACATTCATCGTCCTTTTAAGAAATGATGAAAGTCTCGAAGCACTCATTAATAGTATATCAAATTTATCAATGAATAAGAATATTGAAGAAATTGGATATGACAAAGATCAGCAAGAACTTATTATAGAAAATTATAATAATGTGGAAATAATTAACTGTTTTCAAAAAGCAGGACTTGATTTTAATCCTACCTGTGTTCAATATAAAATATTGCAATACATTATTAGTATATTAAAACATGATTACTCTCCAGAAAAACAAAAAGAAATTTGTGATGTTTTGAGAAAAGAAATAAATAGAGAAGCTAAACGTGGAGAAAGTATAGCTTTTTTTAACAAAAATAGTATAAAAACCATTTGTCATACATTTAAGTCAAATCTAAAGCATTTCATTATGCTTTTAAAAAATGATGAAAGTCTAGAAACGCTCATTAAGAGTATATCAGAAATGTTTGATACAGAGAATAAACATATTCCTGACTTATTAATGGATAAGAATATTGAAGAAATTGGATATGATAAAGATCAGCAAGAACTTATTGTCGAGAATTATAATAATTGGGAAATGATTAAGTGTTTTCAAAAGGCAGGACTTAATTTTAATTCTTCTATCAGTGCGAAATATAAAATATTGCAATATATTTTTAGCATATTAAAACATAATCGGTCTCCAGAAAAACAAAAAGAAATTTGTAGGGTTTTGAGAAAAGAAATAAATAGAGAAGCTAAATGGGGAGAGAGTGAAGATTTTTTTAGGAAGCATGGTATAAAAACCAATGATAATTCATTGAAGCCAAGCCTAAAAAAATTCATCAGCCTTTTAAGAAATGATGAAAGTCTAGAAAAACTCATTAATAGTATATCAGAAATGTTTGATATAAAAGACAACTGTAATTTTGACGTATCAGGAGATAAGAATATCGAGAACATTCGATATAATGGAAAAGAATTAAGTAAATACTGTAAGAAATCAGGACTTATATTCAAAAACGACTATCTAAATTCCTGTATGTTAGAAATTATAAAAATACTGAAAGTTAACCCCTCTGAAGACAAACAAAATGAGATCATTCATTTTTTTAGTGCAGGAATGAAAAATGAAGATACATCATGGTGTATGGATTTTTTTAAAACTAACTATCTTGGAAAAAGTAGAGAGGAATATTCACGCTTTTGTAAAAATGCAGAATTTTTTTTAAAAAATAATGAATTAGGAGATGAAAATAAAATAAGAGATTTCATTAAAGATGTTACAGAGCATATAGATGAGATTGCTTATACAGATATAAAAGGAGAAATTCAACCAAAGCCATATAATAAATATATGGTAAATAAATATTTCGAAAAAGCAGGATTGTTATTCCACAATACACCTAAATTTGATTGGTTCTTAAAATCTATTTTATGCATTTTAAGTTTGGATTCTTCAGAAAACAAACAAAAAGAGATTATTAACTTGATAATAAATCAAGAAAACAATAAAAATATTATTCATTTCTTGAAAAAAAATAATATTGTTATTAACAAATGGACCGTAGAAAGGAGCAGTAAAGCTTTTTTTCAGAGATATAAAGATTTAGATAAAAAAAAATGGACATTATTAATCAAGAATATCGCAGAAAATACAGATAAGCTTCTTCAAGAAGATAACGTATCTATTGATTTACCTATAGAAGAGGTAGGAAAATCAAAAATCATATGGGATATTCCTAACCGTTTTCTACCTGAAAAATATAGATACTATGCACAATTACCCATTATTTCTGAACCAGAAATTGCTGTTAAAAAAGAATCCAAGGATTATTTATTTACTAACATAGATTCATTAGATTTAGGGCATCATGGGCACATAAAAAGAATACCATTACTCAATGGTGTTTTCTATACGAAAAGTGATATTGAGCCCGTCTCTTTTGTTCTTCCAGACTTTAGGAAGAGCAATCTCACAGCAATTCTCGTTCAGCGCGCTTTAAAAGATATTCAAATTCCTGAATTTATAAATCATCAAGACGTCATCTTTATCGTCCCCTATGAAAAATTTAAAAGATCATCCTGTCAATCTCTTTTAAAAAGTGGATTCCATATTTTTCAAACAAAAAAGAGAGTCAATCATCCCATTTTAACAGCACTTAATTTAGCTGATGCTCTCAACTACAATGGAATTTTGACAGTTATGGATGATGATATTGAAAAAATTTCGATCTACAGTGATGAATCTTATTTCAAGATTTATAAAGATATAGAAAAAAATACAGCAATACCCCGTATTGGACTTATAGAAGAAACCCCTATGAATATTTTAGGAGAAAAAGACAAAATAAAATACTCTTGGCAAGACAACAATAGAAAAAATAGTTTTACATCTGGGATTCGTTACTACAATATAAAAGAACTCAAATACAAATTAGACATTTTCAATAAAGATAAAATAGAGAAGAAATCTTTTTCGTACTTTTTCTGTGATCCTCGTTTTTTCCCAGAAGAAATCTTTCATCAATTAATGCTGAGCACACCTAACTTTGGAATACTTCAACGTGATGGCTTAAGATTTTCCAGGGTTCTATCAAGGAGTGTTCCCACAAAAGATATTCGAGATACAATTCAGTTTGATTGTACACAAGAAACAGACAAACTCCGCTTATCTGTTTATAACACATTAAAGGATAACGCAGTTACTTTCTTAAAAAAGAGGAAAAAAGACCTAAAAAAATTAAAAGAGATTGACTTAGGAGCAATACAAGCTAAAGCACATGTACACTATCAGATAACACAAGAAATTCCCCCTCTTCAAAAGCATCAAAAAGAAGCATTAAAATTTATTGACAACTTTTTGAAGTGTAATGATAAAGGAGCGATTATTGGAATGACAACAGGGTCAGGCAAGACACGTGTTGCCATAGAGACGCTTTTAAAAGTTGAAAAAAATACTAATCGGGAATTTTTACTTGATGAGCCAAATTTTAACAGTCAGAAGAATATTTCTAACGATGAAAATGACGCAGATATGGATTTAGAATTTCCTTATGCAGAGAGCAGAGAAGAGGAAAAAATTCCTTTAAATCAAGAGCCAAATGCCTCTCAAGATCGATCTTTTAACTGGAATGACAGCCCTCAATCTGGAAAAAATAGAGACAATCACCCTTATCTTGGACACAAAGGTTCTCCTACCTCATTTTCTCCAAATCTTTTAATGAATCAAGATAGCCTTGACCTCCCCTTAAATGAAGATCATATGAGCGAGAACGAAGGCATTTTCTTTTACGATGAAAAAAATAGAATTCAAGATCAAAAAGATGACTTTAATGAAAACATTTTTGAACAAGGTATTGAACCAGAACACAATATAGATGATAACCCTGAGCGTATAGATTTTAATCTTGAAGACCTTTTAGATTGGAATGATGAAAAATTTGAGGAAATCCATAAAAAAAATGCTATCGTTATTACCCCAAAAATAGAATTAACCATGCAGTTTTATCAAGAGTTGTATAAGCACTATTTCAACGAAAAAAAAGATATCAATAAATTATTTTCTATCGCTACAGATCCAAAATCTGTGACACTAAAGCATATTTTCCAAAATCAAAGAATTAAGGACGGTGGATATACAATAATTTTTTGTGCGCATTCATTCTCTCAAATGCTCAATTCTTTAGAACAATCATGTGAAGATATTCATAATTTTGTTACCAATCTTTTAAGACCATCCATTTTAATTATTGATGAGGTGCATAAAATGTATCCAGGCACTAAAGATTATATTCATCAATACTTTTCAAACGTCCCACGCCTTGGATTTAGCGCAACACCTATGGACAATGATTTATTTGGGAACAATCAATTTACTTATCCCATAGCCCAAGGGATTGAGGACAACGTCATTGTAGATTATACAACACATATTATTCCGCACATAAATGGATCTATTCAAGAACATAATAGTGAAGATATCTTAGATACATTAAAGAAGTATAATTTAATAGATAAACGTGGAATTGTTTACGTTTTAAGTATTAAAATTGCTCAAAAACTTTCAGAAGAACTCAATAAAGAAAACTTTATCGTAAAAGATTATCATTCAAAAATTGAGCAAAAAATAAAAAATAAAATTTTAAAAGATTTTAAAACAGGAAAAGTTAATTTGCTAATTGCTGTAAGAACATTAAGGGAAGGGTATAACGATAACATTCAATACATTATTGATGGACAAGATCATAGAAAAGAACAGGATATGAAACAAATGCTTGGACGTTCTCTTCGAAAGGACCCATTAAACCCTGAAAAAAAAGCGATAGTTTTTGTAGTTAATGAATCTATTAAAAATGCGTACGATCAATTTAAGAAAGAGCACAATCCTATACTAAAAGAGCTGAAAAATGATGAATCTCAACTTAGGAAAAGGATATTTCCTGAAATAGATTCACAAAGCAAAGTTTCTATATATTCTAAAAAATCAGAAGAGAAGTCTCATTTAAAGAAAAGGGAAGAAAAGAAAATTGAGAAGATTCAGACAAAGCCAAGCAATCAAGTAGTGATAGATAAAAGTCCATCAATTTCATCTAAAAATGCAAGCCTAGGAGATAGTGGCTACCAAAATATACAAAGCTTTGATAATTTTGACAAAAAAACAATTTGTCTTTATAAAAGAGACCAACCCTCCGCTTCTCTGAACTAAAAAATGTAAATCCCTGGATTCGTTTCCGGGGACCTCTTACGACTTTTGGCTCTCCTTCTTAGGATCCTATATAAACCACATCAATAGTTTAATGAACCGTTAATAACCGATAAAATTTTATTAAATAATATTTCTGATTTTTAAATCTAATAGATGTTAAGGTTCAAACGCATTTTTGTATGGAATGTATTGACTTTCAGATCTATTCTTATTTACATTAATTCTGAAATGAACATCGTTATCATTTCTATGCCCGAGCAGGATGAAAAGACTGTAAGAAGAATAAAAATTCGAAAGCGTAACTGTACATAAAGTCTTTATACATTTCGTATTTGAAATTCGAAACTTCAATGTTTTCCTTCTGTTTGGGGATTAAAGATTTATTTTCAAAAAGGTGAAAATATGAACAAAGGTCCAGGAGTTGTCCTCCTCTCAGTGCTTTGCTTACTGTCAGGATGCGCAAGGGAAATTTCTTCTAATGTCTACTCGGAAGGTCATGTTGGCGAGACCTCTCTTTCTTATCAAGGCGTTGTCATTAGTGTACGTCAAGTCAAAGTTACAAATGCAGAACGCTTACAAGAAAACCAAACAGGAATGGGCTTAGGAGCTCTCGCTGGCGGAGGGCTTGGTGGTCTTCTTGGAAGCACAATGGGCAAGGGAACAGGTAATGTCCTCATGACTGTTGCAGGTGCAGGCCTTGGAGCTGTTGCAGGTGGGGTTGGAGGTGCCTACGCACAACAAGCCCTTTCCTCTCAACAAGGTATGGAATACGTTGTGAAACTTACCAATGGGCAAATTATGACAGTTGTTCAAGGCCTTGATGCACCTTTGTGTGCTGGACAACGTGTTTTTATCATGGTCAGCTACGATGGACGCTCTCGTGTTGTACCAGATCGGTCTGGAGTTATGGATGTGCAACCTTTTGCACCATTTCCTAATGTCGTAAAGAATCGCTAACGCACCCCTTTTTCAGATCATTTCCTGGGTAAGAAGACAAAGACGAATGCCTTGAGGAAAACTCATGAGACTTCAGTCTCAGATTTAAACCAAAGGACACAAAACGTCAAAGTTTAACGAACTCAGCGAAATGAGATGAAACGGAATACCACAAAAAACCAGATTGCTTCCCCAGATAAGACTTCCTACTCTAAACAGAGAAGTTTTAGTATCTCTCTCATAATGAGCCCCCTTTTTAAGCGACGTCTTTCAAATTTTAAATCTAATAAAAGAGGTGTTTATTCTCTTTTTATTTTTCTTTTTATTTTTCTTACAGTATTATTTGTTGACTTTATCGCTAACGATCGTCCTTTAGTGGTGTCTTATAATCACCATCTTTATTTTCCTATTTTTAAAGATTATCCGGAAATAACCTTTGGTGGAACATTCGAAACATCAACAAATTATAAAGATCCTGTGGTTAAAGACCTTATCCGTTCTAAAGGATGGATGCTATTCCCTCCCATTCCTTTCGGACCTCAAACCGTTAATTACGAGCTAGATGTCCCCTCCCCCTCTCCTCCTTCTTTAACCAATTGGTTAGGGACAGATGACCAAGGAAGAGATGTTTTAGCCCGTTTGTTATATGGTTTACGTATTTCTCTCCTCTTTGGGCTCACCCTAACTCTTTGTTCTTCATTCATTGGGATCAGTATTGGAGCAATACAAGGATATTTTGGGGGAAAAACAGACTTAATTTTACAAAGGTTTATAGAAATCTGGAATGGCCTTCCTTTTTTATATGTCCTTATTATTCTTTCTAGTCTTGTTGAACCTACCATAGGCTGGCTCTTAGGGATTATGATTTTATTTAGCTGGACCTCCCTTATTAACGTTGTACGAGCTGAATTTTTTAGAACACGTGCTTTAGATTATGTCCGAGCAGCTGAAGCTTTAGGGGTTCCTCCCCTACAAATTATTGCACGCCATATGTTCCCTAATGCGATTATAGCGACAGTCACTTACCTTCCCTTTCTTTTGAATAGTTCAATTGCAACATTAACCTCTTTAGATTTTTTAGGATTTGGCCTCCCCCCAGGTTCTGCTTCCTTAGGTGAATTACTCACTCAAGGAAGAAATAATATTCAATTTCCTTGGCTTGGGCTCACAGGATTTTTTTCAATCGCTATTTTATTGAGCTTATTAACATTTGTAGGGGAAGCGGTACGAGATGCATTTGATACACAGAAGTTATAAGGTGCATTTCACTATCCATCACTCGTTTCCCCCGACTAGCGCATCTGAAGGAATTTTAAGATATTTTTAGCCGCTATATGTCAAGTAAATAGCCGGTAAAAATAAATTTTTAGAATCATCGTTCCAGGCCTCGTTCTTATGCAGTTCTTTGCGTTTGGGGCTGTCTTTTATAGAAAAGTCTTTGGATTGAAGGGAGCTAATAAAGGATTTTGTAAAGATGAATTCTTTATAATCAGGAGATAATTTTTTGAGTTTTGGATCTTTTTCAAAGGTTTGATCAACCTTTTGAACGGTCTCTTTTAGGAGTTGTTTTTGGTTGTCAGATAAGGGTCTTTCAGAATTTTTCTAGGCACGTACAAATTCATTTAAGAAATTTGAGGAAGTTTCTAGATGTTTTTCTAAATAAGTGACAATGGGGGATTGGTTCTGATCATATATTTTTTTAGCTTGTAAGAAGACATTAAAAGGACGATCATTTCCAAAACCTTTCCACCTCCATTCTTTTTCTTCTTTAGCGTTGGTACAATAGGTCAATGTTGGGATAATTATCTAATCGAAGGTAAACAACTGGTTTGACCAGTAAGATTAGAACAGCCTTGGGCGTTCCTGAAGTAAAGTAACCCTTACGGTGGCTAACAAACGTTAGTAAGGAGTTACTCATGTCTGAATCGTATCATAGTTTATCCTATTCAAAATGGGATTGTATATATCATGTCGTTCTCGTACCAAAGTTTAGAAAGAAATTACTATAGTTTTAAAGAAGTACTTTTTTATCACGCAGCGTACTTTACCTTTTTAAAGGAGAAGGGAGAGATCCTGTTGGTCCTGTGGGTCCGACAAAAATCAAGTTAAAAATATTACCAGTAGGACCTGGATTACCATTTGGCCCTGTTGCTCCTGTAAGCCCCATACCCCCCATTGCTCCGATAGGACCTGTTGCACCAGGTGTTGTACTTAGATTAAAAATATTACCTGTAGGTCCTACATTCCCAGTTGCTCCTGTTGGTCCCGTATTTCCTGTTGGGCCTGCAAGACCTGTTGGACCCATTGGACCTGTTATACCAATACCTGTTGGACCTGTGGGACCTGTTTGTCCCATATTCCCTATGGGTCCCATTGGGCCTGTAGCGCCAGGGGCTGTGCTTAAGTTAAAGACATTTCCTGTTGGACCTGTAGGTCCTACATTCCCAGTTGCTCCTGTTGGTCCCGTATTTCCTGTTGGGCCTGCAAGACCTGTTGGACCCATTGGACCTGTTATACCAATACCTGTTGGACCTGTGGGACCTGTTTGTCCCATATTCCCTATGGGTCCCATTGGGCCTGTAGCGCCAGGGGCTGTGCTAATATTAACAATATCACCTGTTGGACCCGTTGGTCCTATATTTCCTGTTAGGCCTATAGGTCCTTGTGGCCCTGTAAACCCTGTATTTCCTGTCGGGCCTGTAGCCCCTGTTATACCTATACCTGTTGGTCCTGTATTTCCCGTTGGGCCTATCAGCCCTGTATCTCCTACTGGCCCCGTAGGTCCTGTATCTCCAGCACTTGAACCTGTTGGACCCGTTGGGCCCATTATGCCTGTAGAACCTGTAAGACCCGTAGGACCTACAGGACCTGTAGGTCCTGCATTACCTTGTGGACCTGGAACAAAACTTATGTTAAAGACACTTCCTGTAAATCCCATTGGGCCTGTCACACCTGTTGGACCTGTTGGGCCTGTATTTCCAGTTGGTCCTGTCACACCTGTTGGCCCTTGTAGACCCTGCGGCCCTGTTGGCCCTGTTAATCCTGTTGGACCAATGACAGCAAGGAGAGCTACATATCCATCTCCATTGTTCAATTGTCCTATGACCCCACTTCCATTCATATTTGTTGCCAAAGCTGTTTGTGATGTAACTCCAGAAGGAACGGTTCCTCCGTTATACAACATCCAATCTGTAACGTTGAAAAGTCCTCCTGCCTGCGTCCATCTATAGCTTATTGGTCCTGCAGAAGAGGCACCAGCACCATATGTCCCGACAATTATTGTGCCATCCCCACTCACTCCTAGAGCATCAGAGGATAAACTTGTTTGGGTAGATAAAAAATAAATTGGACTGATCGTACCAGAACCAGCAAAGGTAGGGGCTGTCTTGCTCCAACTCACAGCTTGACCATTGACTTGTCCTACAACAAGTGTATTCATAAGGCTTATGGCATTGGCTTGTCCTGTGATACCGGTAGGTCCAAGAGGTACGGGTGTATATGTTCCACCATTTAATTCCCAAACCATAGGAGTACTTGGAGGCGTATTCAGGTAACCTGTAATCACACTTCCATTATAATTGACCCCAGTTGCCGTTGCTGTTGTTCCAACTAAGAGAGGGATAGAATAGGTTGCTCCCGTGTAGGTCCATATATTTTGACTTGTATCTGTTACAACAATGGTTGATGCATCTGCTGAAATGCAATTTGCGCTTGCATTCGCACGTATAAGAGTAGGTCCTGGATTTACACTGGCTGTCCATTGTGGCCAATATACAGCAGTGTTAGGACCAACTGAGCTAGTCTGTTGTAATACTCCACACATTGTATTATTGATAGCCATACCGGTGACTTTAGCATTGGGACCAAGAAAAAAAGGAGAGCGCGTAACCTGAGTTTCAAAAGGAGGACGAAAAGTTAAATCCCAAACTGCAGGAAGAAAATTGGGGCCACTACCAAATAAAACGGTGCCTACAATGTACTGACCACTTGCTGAAAAAGCTAAAGAATGTGTGTTTGAGCTAAGGTCATAGAGTTGTGATGCAGTAGCCACAGAGATTTGCATAGCACTTGTACACAAAAGGAAAGCAGAAAATAAAGCATCCCTGCTTTTTATATTTTTCAATTTAAATTTTGAAATACACATTTCTTAAATTCCTTTTAATTAATCTATTGGATTTTTAAAAATTAAGTTAAATACATCCCCTGTTGGGCCTGTCGGGCCTGGCGCTCCTACAGAACCTGCTTCCCCTATCGATCCTGTAGGACCTGTAATACCTGTAGCACCAACACCCGTATTAATGTTGAAAACATCACCTGTTGGACCTACTACACCTTGTGTACCTGTTTGGCCTATATCTCCTGTTGGGCCTGTATCACCTGTGGGTCCTGTTGAGCCCATTTGGCCTATCCCTATGGAACCCATTGGCCCCATACACCCTGTTATACCTGTCGAACCTGTAAGACCTGTTGCTCCTACGCCTGTGTAGATATTAAAAATATCGCCTGTAGACCCTGTTGACCCTATATCACCTGTTACCCCTGCTGGACTATCTCCTGTTGGGCCTGTATCCCCCGTGGGTCCTGTTGGCCCCATCTGACCTATCCCTATGGGGCCTATTGGCCCTATATACCCTGTTATACCTGTCGAACCTGTAAGACCTGTTGCCCCTAGGCCTGTATAGATATTAAAAATATCACCTGTAGAACCTGTTAACCCTGTATCACCAGGAATACCTGCTAGACCTATATCTCCTGTTTGACCTGTATCACCTGTGGCTCCTGTTGGGCCCATTTGACCTACACCTATGGGACCCATTGGCCCCATGCACCCTGTTATACCTGTCGAACCTGTAAGGCCTGTTGCTCCTACGCCTGTGTAGATATTAAAGATATCACCTGTGGACCCTGTTGACCCTGTATCCCCTGTTATCCCTGCTGAACCTATAGGTCCTGCTGAGCCTGTATCCCCCGTGAGTCCTGTTGGCCCCATCTGACCTATCCCTATGGAACCCATTGGCCCTATACACCCTGTTATGCCTGTTGGACCTGTAGCACCTGTTGCCCCTACGCCTGTATATATATTAAAAACAGTACCTGTAGAACCTGTGAATCCTGTGGGACCGTATAAGCCAGTTACGCCCATGTCTCCTGTCGGTCCTGTGTAGCCAGTTGGTCCCGTTGGTCCTGTATAGCCTAAGCCTGTAGGTCCAATAGGACCTGTCGACCCTATAGGACCCACAGAACCCTGTGAACCAACAAGTCCTATTGGACCTCCACCAGAACCTACAGGACCTGTTGCTCCTGTCGCTCCCCCTGCACCTGTTGGACCAGTTATTCCAGTTGGACCAGTTACTCCTATTTGACCAGTGGGTCCTGGAGCTGTGTAACCTATGTTGAAAGTATTACCGATCGGCCCCATAGACCCTACATTACCCGTCATTCCTGTTGTGCCTGTAGGGCCTTTGCTACTTGGGCCAGTTATTCCAGTTGCTCCAGTTCTGCCTGTACTCCCTATTGATCCTGTTGGACCACGCAAAGAGACAAGGGCAATATAACCATCCCCAGATCCCTGTAAATTTCCGATAATTCCACTCCCATTTATATTTGTTGCCAAAGCGGTTTGTGTTGTTGCCCCTGTAGGGACGCTCCCTCCATTAAATAAGACCCAATCTTCGACACTAGAAAACCATCCTGCCTGCGTCCATAGAAAACCCTTTGGGCCTATAGGACCAGCACTTGCTCCATATGTCCCAACAATGGTGAGTCCATCTCCACTGATACCTAAGGCATCTGAAGGTAAACTTATTTGATTGGATAAAAAAGAAACAGGACTAATAGGATTAGGAGTAGAGCTTGCTAAAAAAGTCGGAAGTGTTTTATTCCAACTCACTGCACTGTCATTTCCAGCACCATCATTGACTTGACCTATCACGAATGTATTCATAAGCGTTATAGCATTTGCCTGTCCTGCTGTTCCACCCGTAGGTCCAAGGGCTATTTGAGTGTAGGTCCCACCACTTAATTCCCAAACGACAGGAATGGATGGAGGACCATTCATGTACCCTGTGATAACAGATCCATCATGGTTGACACCTGTTGCTGTGCTTGGAAGTGTTGTGACAGTGGTTTGGGTATTATAAGCAAGGCCAGAATAGGTGAAAATATTATGGGAAGAGTTTGTAACAACGATCCTAGATCCATCTGCTGAAATACAATTCCCTGTCGCATTTAAAAGGAGAAGTTGAGGTGCTGCATTAAGACTTGGAAGGACCAGCGGCCAATATACAGCACTAACCGCCGTTCCCCCAATAACATCCGTCAATGTTCCACATACTGTGCCATTGATGCCCATTCCTGTTGCATTACTTGTGTTGTCCGCCACATAATTACCTGCGGTGACAGTTAAGGAGGTTCTTGTAGGAACACCTCCTATAAAACTATTTAAGTTCCAGACTGATGGGGCATTCGCAGGTCCTGAACCCACAATGTATTGGCCACTTGCAGAAAATGCCACAGGGTGTGTATTCGAACCAAGATCGATCAATTTTGTCAAGAAAGAGGATCCAAAAATCGTAGAAGTGTGTGTAACAGCTAAACAATAAAATAAAACAAAAAATAAGCTCTCTTTTCTACTACGTTTTTTAAAACATACCCTAGGCTTACTCATTTTAAACTCCTTAACACAGTATGTAACGCAGTGTGCAAGTTAAAAATATAGAATAGACATAGATTTTCTGATTAACTAGAAATAAACAAGAATACTTATAAAAAATCTACATCTATAGAATATCTTATCATTAATATATACTGTGTTGTCGATGATTATTTAAAAAGTATCGCTAACTCATTAATTGTCTGAGACATATAGTTCACGAGCATTGACATGTTGTCGCACTTAAAAGCAAGCACTTGCTTTTTTCTCAAAATTAAAACATTCACGGCTGATATTCCTAAAGAAATGAATCTTTCTGAGAGAAGCATACGTCCAAGGCTTACAAAACTTATTGAGAAAGGATGAGTCTTAGAAAGTTATAAAGATCCTAAAAAAAATTTATAAATGACTTTCTTTCTCTTCAAAAACAACATGCAAATAAAGGTAAAGTACCTTGGTATCGCTCTTTAAAAGTGCCTCATAACATTCTGAATCAGGACGTATTGCTTCTATTGGGTCAAAAGAATGGGATGTATTACCTAAAAATTCATGAAAATGGTTTAGGCTGCTTGCAGGCTTAGATGCGGTTGATTCCGGGGATCTCAAACCTAGAAGATCCCTGGACTTAAGAAAATCTAAGTCGCTCTGCTCCTAAGATTTTCTAAGTCCTAGGAAGCGAGTGACGGGTAGTGAGAAGGTATATAATAAAGAATTATTTTATTAATGAGTTATTAATAATCTAGATATTATACTTAAGTATAGTTAAGTTTATATGAGAGAAAAAAATATGAAATATATGTTTGTCATAGGATTATTAATGGCTGGAATAGCTGTGGAAATAACCCAAGGTATGGAACGGTTAGGACAATCAGAGCAAGAAAAATTAGAAAAAGAGAAGGTAGCGCTGATTAATGCCCAGGATCAGTTTATTCGAAAAGCTATGGAACTCTCTTCAGCTGTTTCTGTGCTTTTATCTCTTATAAAAGATTGGAGCACTGAAAGTGAAGATATTTCTGAAATTATTACTTTTCAACAAGAAATAGAACCTATATTAAATATGATAGATTTTGATACAACGTATGGTGCATTAAGTACAAAGATAAAAAATAATCTTCGGGCTAGATCACCTTGGACTATATCTGGCAAAAGTATCTTTTTAGAAGATAAGGATGATATTCAAGCGCTTACCCAGAAAATTGAAACCTACTTGAATACGGTTCAACAAATCATTAAAGACAGAATAAAAAAGCCTCTAGAACGTGAAAAGCTCGAAAAAAGACCAATACAACTTAACACTAGAGCAAAATACAAAGAAATGACAGAACAAGAATCTCCAAGAGAATTAGGAGCCGGAAGAGAATATTCAGATGTTATGAATTTTGAATCTAAAAAGAAGCCTGAACCATTGCAATATGAAAATTCCCTAAGTACAGATGGGGAAGAGGAAGAAAATCGACAACAAATAGGAAAAATGAACTACAGACCTGAAAGGCAAGAAGGATATGAAGCTCCTGACATCGTGAATCCAGAGGAAGGATGTATGAACTGTATGGTAAATTGGTTGAGAGGTCGGTAAAAAGAATCATCTCCCCTCTATTGGATAGAGACAATAATCTTCATAATTGTACTCTTATACCCAAACAGAATGAAGAGACTGGAAGGAGAATAAAAATTCGAAAGTGTAAGCGTACATAAGTACGTGCGCATTTCGTATTTGCAATTCGATGCCCCAGTGTTTTCATTCTGTATGGGTATATATGCATTTTATAGATGCTAGCCTTAAAATTTCTTCTCCAAGAAAAAGCTGTGCAGCCTTTAAAAATTGATCAGGATGTCCAGTGACCGCAAAGTGTAAACACGGTTTCTCCTGTATTCCCTGGCTTTTCTTTTCTGGGCCAGATTGATGAAATAACTTACGCATATAAAGAGCAACAGCATCAGCAGGATCGATACTTTGGATTGTATTTTTGCTTATTGCTTTAACAATAGGATCAATAAAAGGGTAATGAGTACATCCGTAAAGGATTGTACTCACCCTATCCTCTCCTTGGAGAGATATATTAAGATAGTCCCTGACAACAGCTTCTATCTCTTGACCTTGTACATTTCCTGCTTCTATGAGGGGAACAAGTTCTGGACAGGCCACTGCCTTTATCGAAAGCTGAGGAAAGCGTTCTTTAAAGGCGATTTCGAACATACCACTCTTTACGGTTGCAGATGTTGCCCAAATCACCAATCTTTCAATTCCTGTATGAAGAGGTTGTGAAAATAAGTTGAGCACAGGATCAAGTGGAATCAGAAAAGGAAGGGTGCAACGTTTTATAACATCGAATGCGACAGAAGCGCTTGTATTGCATGCAACAACAATAAACTCAGCTCCTTGGGCTTTGAGCCATTCTAAACACTGGGATGTATACAAACAAATCTCTTGAGGAGACTTGTTCCCATAAGGAACATGAGCTGTATCCGCAAGGTATATAAATGTGCTTTGCGGAAAAAGAGGAACAAGTTTTCTCAAGAGGGTTAATCCTCCAACTCCGCTATCAAAGAGACCAATAATCCGTGGAGGCTTCACAAAATTTTTCATAAATTAACGCTTTATTAACCATTGGACAATAATATTAATTATAGATCCCTTTTCAGATCCTTTCCTGGGCAACCCCAAAAGGACGACGAACCTAAAAATTGATCTGAAAGAGGTATACCTGAAGATTGTTTTATGATGAGGATACTATGAAGACATTAACACATTCTATTATTTTTGTAGGGGCATTGACTCTTATCCCCCATACTTACGGAGCTCATGACAGAAATGAGCGTAATGCAGAAATGAGCTATAAGACCTATTTAGAACATCAAAGAAATAACAACGATGGGCACAAAGAAGAAACCCCAGGAACAAGAGAAGATTTCTTGAATGGATACGCAGAAGGCTTTAGGAAAGGAAAGCATGCTTGGTTCCACACAGAAAAATTTATTAAGTGGATTCAACATTTCTTTAAACATGGGGAAACTGCAGAAGACCTGACATGTAAAGCCTACAAAGCTTCATATCCACAAGATGCAACACCTGCTTACCGAGAAGGATTTGAGCACGGAATAACGGATGCATTTTCTAAGGCTCCTCATTGCAATCAGGGTAAAATTGCGCATGAAAAGCGTAGAAGACCCCACGAAAGAATCGATGAAATGGATCAAGAGTACAGCCAAAAACCTGGGCTAGAGACAAAAAGGCATCACAAGATAAGGGAAAGTATGGAGGATAGAGAAAAAGAGAAATTAGACGAAAAAGAAAGAGAAGAAGGGGATGTATTATCACATATAGAAGACGAGTTTAAAGATATTATGGAAAATATAAAAAAACTTTCACCCCCTATGCATAAAAAAGAAATGCACTCCCATCATCCTCAAAAAAAGAATGAGGAGCTTCAAGAGAAAGAGAAAGAAATGTAAAAGCATTGTAACTACCAACCTTCCTGCTTCCCCGGGCTAAAAAAGTAGCCAAAGGCTTAGGTTTTCCCCCGGATCAAGAGCTCCTAGGCAGCAAACTGCCAAGAATCTCTAGCCCAGGGAAACAGGAGGTTGGTAGTTACAAGCATAATAAATATACCCCTTTCAGATCATTTCCTGGAAGGAGAACAAGAATCGAGGAGCGATCTGGTACATGGAAGTACACGCGCACCACAGATTTGTAGTTCGACGCTCCAGGAAATGATATCAAAGGGGTATATGAATCAGGATACAGAAATAAAAAGGCTCGTTAAGAGCGTTTGAGTTTTATCAAGGTACGCTCCTTTAATGCGATTTAAAAATTCTGTTAATTTTTCGTAGCGCTCCACTCTTTTTTCTACCTTATTTTTTACCAAAGATCCTTGCGTCATAGAAAGAGAAGCATGGACTTCTTGATACACTTGCTCTTTTAAAGTGTTAAAGATGACTTCCAAATACTGAGAGTCTACAGAACGGCACCACCTCTTAATAGGATCAATCTGCCCCTCATAGGCATAATGCCGCATCGTTTTAACTTCCACATCCCATTTAGAGGAAAAAGAAGCCGGAACCTTTTCTTTTTCTCTAAAGGATATTTTTTGAAAACGAGAACGTAAGGTAGGAAGAATTGTGCCAAGCTGATGGCAAATGCCAAGAAAAAGTGTATGTTCCGGAGGATCTTCTAGAATTTTTAATAAAGCATTTGCAGAGTTTCGGTTCAAATTATCTATCGTATCTATAAGAATGACACGCCATCCAGGAGATCGTTTTAATAAACGTTGCTCAAGGATTCGAATAGATTCAATTCCTATTTCAGTTTCTGAGTGTAAAAGAAAGAAATCTGGATGGCTGCCAAGTTGAATATGACGTGAGACGTGGGAGGGATCTAAAGGAGGACCCTCAAGAGGATGACTTAAGATATGTCCAGCCGTCTTATAGGCAAAAGGAAGGGTTATAAGGGATGGCCCTACTAACAACCAACATGGAGGGAGGCGACCTTGGTTATATAATGCGATTAAATCAATCATGTCCTACGCTGGCATAAACGTTTTGCACATCCTCTAAATCTTCAAGAGCATCAATAAGCTTTTCTGTAGATTCATTAGCAGGGACAGGATTATGAGGACGCCAAAAAAGCTTAGCTTCTAAAGGATCACCAACACGCTTCATCAGTTCATCTCGAACATGAGCAAAGTCCTCCACAGAGCACGTTACAGCAAGGAAATGATCTTGCTCTTCAACATTATCTGCTCCTGCCTCTAAAGCCGCTTCAAAAAGTCGATCAAGCGAGATACTATTTTTATCAAAAAGAATGAGGCCAAGGTGTTCAAATTGGAAACTGACGCTTCCTGTTTCTCCTAAACTTCCTCCAAATTTATTGAAGAGAGAGCGTACATCAGAAGCAGTTCTATTACGATTATCTGTAAGGGCTTCAACAATGATAGGAATTCCCCCTGAACCATACCCTTCATAACGAACGTCTTCAAAGTTAACACTATCCGGTTCTGTGGTTGCCTTTTTCAGAGCACGCTCCATATTATCTTTTGGCATATTGACAGCGCGTGCTGCAGAGAGTGCTGCCCGTAAACGAGGGTTAACATGCGGATCAGGGAGTCCAGACCGTGCCGCAACAAAGATTTCTCGAGACAACTTTGCAAATTGTCGCGCTCGTTTTGCGTCTTGAGCCCCTTTACGGTACATAATGTTTTTAAATTGCGAATGACCAGCCATAATATATCCTTAAAGTAGTAACTCCCACTGGCCTACTTCCCCAGGCTAGAAGGAGCTAGCCGCAGGTTTATGTTTTCTGGACTTTGAGAAGCAGCAGGGTTACTTAAAGTGATTCTATATAAGAAGTTTATACCATACACAGGATCTCAGAGAAGAAAATATCCTTTGTGATTCATAGGGCTTACTTAGATTTAAGTGCTCTTTCGTATTGTTTTAATACTTTTTTATAATTTTTTAAGAGATCATTAATTTTATCAGGGTATCCTTGAGATACGTTATCCATTAAATCATTTGCTAAGTTTAATAAACTGTTTATTTCCTTGGTTAGTAATTCCTCTTCTTTTTTTAAATTATTATTTATTTCTTCTAATTCTAAAAGTTCTATATTATTTATTTCTTCTTTGCCTTTTTTTAGCTTTCTTTTTAATTTCCCTATCTCTCTTGCATTCTTTTTTAGTTTCTCATTATTTTCCTTAAGTTGTTTAATTTTGTCTAAAGCACTATTCAGCGTATCTTTTTGATATTCTATCAGTTCCTCTTCCGATAAATAATTTAAACACCCTTTCATTATATGTTTATTTAAATTCTTTATAGTTTCTTCAACATATTGAATTTTTTCTTGCCTTGTTTTTTGATTAAGCCCATGTTTTAATTTTTGCCATTTTCCTTTTAGATTCTTTAAGTTTTGTTCAAACCGTTTTTTTATTTCTATAAGATCCTTACACTCTCTTTCTGTAAAATCTGCCCCTACCATAGGAGTACTCACAAATACAGAAAAGAGGAGTACACATAAAGCACCCCTCATTATTTGGCATTTCCACTTCCCGTGGCTTGGATTAAAATCATTTTTCATTGTTTAACCCCCTTTGAGATACGTTCTGCTTCATTCAATAATTCTGCATTATCTATTGCCTTCTCAAGTTTTTTTTGTACTTCTTCAAGATCTTTTAAGTATTGAAAATATTTACTCTTTTCTTCCTCTGTTTTTGAAACATCCATCATTCTTTTTGCTATTTCAATCAACCTCTTAATATTTTCTAATTCTTTTTTTGCGTTTTCAATTTCATCATAAAAACGAGGTACGTATTCAAATTCTTGTTCAATGTCTCTCACTTCTTGCTCGTTATTTTTTCCTTCCATCCCAATACCATCAGGATTTAAGATAAGAATACTTAAAAATACAGTAAGTAAAAAACAATTCTTCATGATTATTCTCCTATAATATCCATTACTTCTATTCTTAGGATATATTCAAAAGGATTAATAAATCGTTAACCTAAAGAAGTTAATTCAGAACCTTTTCAAATCCTTTTTCAAGCCACTCATGGACATATTCATCTCGTTTTTTTCGTGTCTCTCCTCCAATAACGACTAAAAACAACCGTTTAAATTTTCCTTTTTTGTCTTTTCGTATCGCAGATGTAGAGATATTAAATCCAGACGCATTAATAAACCCGGTCTTAATTCCATCTATAGAAGGATCTTTTTTTAAAACCTTATTATGAGAGTGGTACACTTTTCCTTTATACGAAAAAGATTTAAGTTTGAAGAAATGTACATATTCTGGGAAATCGTGGTAAAGTTTACGGGAAAGAATGACCATATCTGATGCAGTCGTAACATGACGTTTGTCTGGAAGTCCTGAAGGATTGAAAAAATGCGTATGTTTCATTCCTAAACGCACGGCTTCTTTATTCATTAAGGTTGCAAATCCTCCTACAGACCCCCCTACCCCTTCTGCAACAACAACTGCAACATCATTTGCAGACTTTACAATGAGCGCACGAATGGCATCTTCAAGGCGTATTTTTTCGCCCTGTTTTAAATTCAAACGAGAAGGAGCTTGCTGAGTTGCAAGCTTAGAAGTCGTCAAAAATGTTGAGCAACATACTTTTCTCTCTTTCATTTTTTTAAAGATTAAATATAACGTCATCATTTTTGTTAAAGAGGCGGGATAAACCAGAGTATCCGAATGGAGAGCATGCAAAACCTCCCCTGTATCATCCCTAACGAGTAAGGTAGAGAATAAAGGTAATGTGTTTTGCGTATTAACCTGTAATTTTTGAACCGATCTCTGTGGCTTGGCCATAACTCTTCGAGGCTTGACTACAGCTCCCCGCGACTTGACCACAGGGTCCAATTTTTTTTTGGCATAAAGTCCAGGAAGACCCATTAATAAAATGAGGAGATAAATAAAAGCCATAATACCCCTTTCAGATCATTTTCTGGGCAGGAGAACGAGGGCCGAGCGCCCGGAGTATATAGGAAAATACATGAAGACGCAAGATCCCGAAGAGAGGCGTTCCCAGGAAATCATTTGGAAGGGGTATATTTTGTGCATTATTTATACAAGTGTGGACGAATATACTCTATGAACGCATCAAGATCCATGGTTCTTTGGCTTTCTCCCCCTAATTCTCGGACAGTAACTGTTCCTTGTTCAGCTTCTTTTTTTCCAACAACAAGAATATAAGGAACTTTTTGAAGGGAATGTTCTCTAATCTTGTACGAAATTTTTTCATTACGCGAATCCATAACCAGACGCATTCCTACATCTTTCAATCTTCCAAAGACACGATCTGCATACTCATGGGCCGCTTCTGTGATAGGAGCAACAACACCTTGGACAGGGGCCAGCCAAAGGGGGAATTTCCCAGCATAATGCTCAATCAAAATCCCAATAAAGCGCTCTAAGCTTCCTAAAATAGCTCTATGGAGCATTACAGGACGATGCTTTTGGCCATCTTCTCCTACATAAGTCGCATCTAAACGTTCAGGTAAAACAAAGTCAACTTGTAATGTTCCACATTGCCAATCTCTTCCTAAACTATCTCTCAAGACAAACTCAAGTTTAGGTCCATAAAATGCTCCTTCCCCAGGGTTAAGGGTATAGTCTAAATGAGCCGCTTCAGAAGCTGCTTTTAAGGCTTTTTCGGCTTGGTCCCAAGTTTCATCACTTCCTGCACGCACTTTAGGACGATCTGAAAATTTAACAGAAAGATCCGTCAATCCAAAATCAGCATATACACTCTTAAGAAGCTCGCAAAACTGCTGTGTTTCAGAAACGATTTGGTCAGGAGTACAAAAAATATGAGCATCATCTTGTGTGAATGCACGCACACGCATTAACCCGTGGAGCGCTCCTGAAGGTTCGTTACGATGACAACTTCCAAACTCTGCCATCCGTAAAGGGAGATCACGATAACTCTTTAATCCTTGCCTAAAAATCTGAACATGACACGGGCAATTCATAGGCTTAATCGCCATCATTTTTCCATCTGCTTCTTCAAAAGCAAACATAGAGTCCCTAAACTTTTCCCAATGCCCTGAAGCTTTCCATAAGCGAACATCTAAAATTTGGGGAGTTTTAACTTCCACATATCCACAATTTTCCAAACGCTTACGGATATAGTTTGTGAGTGTTTGATAGAGGGACCATCCCTTTGGGTGCCAAAAAATGCTCCCAGGAGCTTCTTCTTGAAGATGGAAAAGCTCAAGCGCAACTCCTAAGCGTCTATGGTCTCTTTTTGCAGCTTCTTCTAGACGATGCAAGTAATCCCTTAACTCTTCTTCTGTAGACCATACTGTCCCATAAATACGCTGTAACATGGGATTTTTTGAATCTCCACGCCAATATGCCCCAGCAAGCTTTGTTAATTTAAACGCATGTCCAATATCTTTTGTAGAGACCATATGGGGACCTCGGCATAGATCTGTGAACCCCCCTTGGGTATAAAGGGAAATTTTTTCCCCCTCTGGAATTCCTTCAATAATCTCTGCTTTAAAAAATTCTCCTTGATCTTTGAAAAACTGAATGGCTTCGTTGCGCTCTAACTCTAAGCGGTGTATAGGGATATCTTGGTCAACCAAGAGATGCATACGCTCTTCGATAAGTTTGAGATCTTCTGGGGTAAAGGGAGTTTCTCTAAAAAAGTCGTAATAGAATCCATCCACAATTGCAGGACCAATGGTAATTTGAGTTTCTGGATACACTTCCTTTACAGCTTGTGCCATTAGATGCGCTGTATCGTGTCTTAAAATTTCCAGTCCTTCTGGAGAGTCTTTTTCAATCCATTCGAGGAGTTGACCTTTAGAGGAAGCAAGTGCTTCTAGGTCTTGTTTAAAGGTTAGAGAGTCTTGATTACGTGCCTGGGAAAGTTCGTAAAACTCCTCACCTATTTTAACTGCAACAATATTACTTAGAGAAAAAGTTAAAGATGCGTGAGTTTGGCACATAGAAGACATATGGGAAACCTACAATAAAGTTAATTCTAGATTAGCCTATTTTAAAAAAATCAACAACTAAGTGTATAATATTTAAAGTTTAAGTAATATTATCTTATTTGTCCATGATGATTGACATTTTCATTGTAAATAAGTAACTTAACAGAATAAAGTTTATGAGTAATAAGTCTTTATGCAACAGAATATCTTAAAAAAGGTGTCTTTTTTTGTGCTGATAAGCTGTTTTACCTTAATAAAAGGAAAAGCAATAGATATAAATACACCTTCAAGTAAACCCTCTATCCCTTCACTTTATTCTGCATTTGTAACACCCACAAAAGAAGATTTTTCGGAATTAAAATTTAATTTTCAAGATTACACACCATCATCTTTATCAAGTCCAGAAAAGACATCTATCTTTTTTAAGAAAGAAAAAAAAATACAAATGTTAAAAAAGTACGGTTTAAGAAAAATTGAAATTTCAAAGGGATTGCAACAAGAAGAAGAAAAAAAGCCTCCTAGATTCTTTCTAGACGACAAAAAAGATAAGAGCACAGAAAGAGGTATACCCCTTTCAGATTATTTTCTGGAAGGAGAACAAGAATCGAGGAGTGAAAGTGTACATGGAAGTATACACGCACCGCAGATTTGTAGTTCGACGCTCCAGGAAATAATATCAAAGGGGTATATACAATCTCCTAACAGAAAACGGAGGCTCTTTTCTATAGAGGAAAAGGAAAAAATTGCTCACCTTTATGAACAAGGCAAATCTGTAACACAAATTTCACGTGAAGTAAATAGAATACGTAGATCAGTTCTCGATGTAGTGAATAATATTTTTCCAGATAGGGTCAAACATGAAAAGAGTTCACCAGAAGAAAAAAAAATGATGAAGCAACTGTATCAAAAAGGAATATCTATAAGAGAAATTTCAGAAATCTTTGGCTATTCAAAAAGATCTACTTACGACCGAATAGTAACAAAGTAATTGAATTATACCTATCCCATATCGTTCCTCGTAAAAAACAAGGGAACGATACTTAATGAGGCATCAATTTCTCTAGCTGATCAATAAATCCTTTTATGACAGATAATCCATTTTCCCAAAACCCATGAGAATGTGGGTCTAAATGAAAAGGTTTTAATAGCTCCGTATAGGCTTGGCTTCCTCCCAAAGAAAGGAGGGTGATGTATTTATCAGAGAACCCATCAGGCGATATTTGATATGATGCATATAATGAATTAACTAAACAATCCCCAAACGCATACGCATATACATAAAATGGGGTATGAACAAAGTGCGTAATATAAGACCAAAATGGCCTAATTTTTTCATCAAGATGAACAGCTTCTCCAAGGGCTTCTCTTTGAGTTGTGATCCAAATATCGCCAAAATCATCTGAAGATAACTCGCGGGTTTGACGAAGGGCATGAATACGAGACTCAAATTCATGAAAGGCAATTTGGCGAACAACTGTATTTAACTGATCTTCAATTTTAGAAGCTAAAAGCACACATTTTTCCTTATCATCTCCACCTTTTTTCAAAAGAGATTGGAAAGTAAGCATTTCTCCAAATACAGATGCAGTTTCTGCAAGAGTCAAAGGAGTATCACACAGTAAATACCCTTGCTTTCTAGCAAGATATTGGTGGATACCATGCCCTAATTCATGAGCAAGGGTCATGACATCCCGCATTTTACCTTGGTAATTTAAGAGAATATAAGGATGTGTTGACGGTGTAACACTACACGAAAAAGCTCCAGACATTTTCCCAGGATTTGTGACTGCATCAATCCATGCCCCATTAAAAAATTTTTCACAAATTTCTGCCATCTTAGGATGAAAAGCGCTATAGGCTGACAAGATAATTTCTTTTGCTTCTTCCCAAGGGATATTTGTATTTGGGTGAAAGGGTAAAGGAGCATTACGATCCCAATATTCTATGTATTCTTTATTTAAAAGCTTAGCCTTTAAATGATAGTATCTATGCGCAAGGTTTTTATAATTCTTTTTTACTGTTGTGACAAGGGCCTCAACAACCGTTTCATCAACTTCGTTATCTAAGTGACGCTCTGCCATAGGTGTTGGAAAGTGATGCCAATTATCGTCAATCGCTTTATCTTTTAAGATTGTATTCATGGCCAAAGTCAAGGTAGGCAAAGTGAATTCTAATTCTTTTGAAAAAGCAAATGCAGCATCTTTACGGACAATATCAGAAGGATCACTCATTTTATTGACCATCTCTTCAAGCCCTAAGGAGTCACCTTCGAAAGGAAACCGTACGCGCGCTAATGTCTCATCATATAAACGAACCCATGCAGACCTAGAGGTTAAAGACTTATCTAAAAAAACACGTTCTAATTCAGCGGGGAGTTGATGGGTCTTATACTTTCTCACTTTTAAAAGCCATGGTGCGTAATGAGATATATGTTTTACAATCTCAGCAAATTTTTCATCAGGAATTTGATTAAGCTCTAGTGTAAAAAACAAAAGCTTCTGATGGACAGGAAGGAGTCTTTCTTGGATATTTTGATAAGCTTGCTGGACATCTTTATTTTCTAAATCTTTGCTATGCAAAAGACTCACAAAGGTAAATGCTTTCCCTATTCCTTCATGTAAGGTTTCATAAAACTGAATAGCTTCTTCTAAAGTTCGTTCTGTCCATCCTTCTTTTATAAAAACACCTTGATAGGTTTTTTCAAATGCCGTTGCTTGCTGTTCGATATGTTTTATATCTGCAAGCAAAGCAGGATCATTTAAGTTTTTGTAAAGGTCAGATAAATCCCATTCAGGGAGAAGTCCCAAAGATGAAGTCATGTGAGCTCCAAGTCATAAAGGTGGAACAATAAGAGGAGATGTAAGTTGTTAAAATACAAATATATAGATTGGTGTCCCCTACGGGATTCGAACCCGTGTTGCCGCCATGAGAGGGCGATGTCCTAGGCCTCTAGACGAAGGGGACTCAATTTAAACTTAGGATATTAAAGTATCGAGGGAAACGCAATGAAAAAACGCTATAATTCTTTTTTGAAGAGTATAATCAAGTGTTTTTAGGTCCTTTTTCGCATCCTTAGAAAATTTCAGATCCCAAGTCTTTTTCATCAATATTCAGCTCCTTCATCACTTCTTCAAAAGTATATGTCTCTAAAGTCCCCTGTTCTTTATCTTGTTTATACTTTTCAATGATGTTGTATATGCCTTCATACTCATCAAGATAATTTTCTAAAGCCTCTTTTATATAGAAATCCTTTGATTGATGTGTTGTTTGAGAAAGCACAGTTAATCGTTTCTCCAATTTTTCAGGTAAATGAATACCTAGCATCAAGCCCTCCAATATTTTATTTTCAACTATCTGTAAAGATTCACATGTTTTTAGAAGAAAAAATAGAGATATCCATCTCGATAAACATGTAAAACATGCTATACTAAAAAAAAGGTAACACCCACCATTCGTGTTTCCCCGGACTAGAGATTCTTGGCAGCTTGCTGCCTAGGAGCTCTTGATCCGGGGGTCAAGAAAAACCTAAGCCTTCGGCTAATTTTTCTAGCCCGGGGAAGCAGAAAGTGGGTAGTTACAAGAAAAAAAGAATATAAAAATTGGAGAATTGATATGCTAGGCGTTCGTTTACCGGAAATATTGGATCGTCGTCTTTCTTCCCTTTCAAAAAGCACACAGAGACCAAAAAGCTTTTATGTAAAAGAAGCTATAGAACAGTATCTAAACGAGTATGAAGAAATCTATAAAGCTGTTTCCGAATATGAAAGAGATAAAAAAAATGGAACTCTGATACTACGGGACATGAAAGACGTAATGAAGGACTTAAATATTGATGAAAAAGATTTGGGATCTGAAATTTTCTAAAGCGGGTGAAAAACATCTGAAAAAACTTGACCATTGTATTCAAAAACGAATTTTTGATTTTTTTTATCAAAAAGTCCTGATACAAGAAAACCCAAGAGTTGTTTGGAAAAGTTTTAACAGGGCAATTTGCTGGAATTTGGAGTTATCGTATTGGTGACTATCGAATTTTAGTCGACATCCAAGATCATCATTTGGTTATTGTTGCTCTTGAAATTGGCCATAGAAGCAATATTTATCAATCAACGTAGAATTTTTGTAATTTTAAAGATTAACCATTTGTTTACCAAATTATATATAATCTAATTACATAGTCAATATTTAAAAACTGAGATATTGAAATGTGTACAAAAAATAAAAGAAGAGCCCTTTCATTCTTCCTTTTTTCCTTTCTTAGTAGTGCAGCTTTAGGATCAGGTGCATTCTTAATTGACCTTGGCCCCACTTCAGTTGCCCACACCATTTCTGCTGATGGACAATATATTTGCGGAAGTGGAGTCTCTGGTGGTGTTACGTATCCTGTCCCTGTTCTTTGGAGTGTGCCTGCTTTATTAGCAGATCCGGTAAATCCTAATAGTGCACAATTTTTTCTTGGCATAACAGCAGGGTATTCATTAGGAGAAGTTGTAGGAATGGGGTTAAATGGAGTGATTGCAGGAACTTTGAGTACAGACCCAAGCCTATTAAGTAATAATAATCGCTCTGTTTATTGGCCAAATATAAATGCAATACCCAATATTATAGACTCTGAGTCTTTGACATCTTGTATTTCAGCATATGGTAATGAAATTATTGCCAACATCAGTGGTAATTTCTGGATCTATCCAGGACCTACTTACCCCCCTACACACACTGCTGGAGGAGTCGCACTGTCCTGTAACAAAGATGGATCAGTAATTGTGGGAATAGATAGTGGCGGCACTGGTACTGTATGGACATTCAATGGCTCAAATATTGTCCCACAGATTTCTCTACAGGGAGCAACTTTTTATACAACCACATTAACAGGGGATGTCGTAGCTGGGGCATACAATAACAATGCAGTCTATTTTCCATTAACAGCAAGCGGTCCCTATGGGTTAACGGGGAACACTTTTTATAACCCACTCAGTACTCAAACGACATTTTATGGTTGGATATCGAGTCGTATTTCAGGGCTTAATAATTCCGGTGCAATTTCTGTAGGCCAATATGTTGATTCCGGAAGTACACCGCATGGTTTTCGATTGGCTGATTCTGATGGTAATAATGCCGCTAGTTTTGGGAGTGGAGGGGCGTTCACCATTGAAGAATGGATTCAGTTCAATGCAGGTACCCAATACCTCAATTTAGGCGGGACAACGAATGGGCCAACAACAAGCAGTGCAATGATATCTAACGCAGTAGGGACAAATTTTATAGGAAATGCTGCCATAGGCACCCTGAGTACAGGAAACGCGTTTTTTGCTGTTGTTAGTGGAATCGGATTAATAGGCCCAACAGGACCTACTGGGGCAACCGGAGGTATAGGAGGAACTGGATCTTTACCAGGTTTTTTATCTACGTACGTAAATGTACCTCCTTCTTTTCTCCTGTAGGGCAACCTCTTCAACTCGATTTCAACAAGAGAGTCTTTAATGACCTTTAGACTAAACCCTCGCGGATTACACCGCGAGGCATTACTTATGACATATTACGCGTACCTGTTGGCAATCTGACCGTTAAACCGTCTAATTCATCTTGAATAATGATTTGACACCCAAGACGTGAAGTATGTGTGAGCCCAAAAGCAAGATCTAACATATCCTCTTCGTCTTCAGTCGCTTGTGGGAGTAGGTCGTACCACTCAGGTTCGACAATGACATGGCATGTGGAACATGCGAGACTTCCTTCGCATGCTCCTTCTAAATCAATATCGTTACTATGGGCAACTTCTAAAAGAGAGAGCCCTACAGGGGCATCTACTTCTTTTGCACAACCATCTTTTTGAATAAATCGTATAACTGGCATCACTTCTCATAATTTATAAAATATATAAATTAGAGAAGCTCCCTTACTTCTTTCTGTCAAGAAGTTAATCTTACTCTCCTTCTTTAATGGCTTCGTCAAGGACCTCAACACTTTCGTCCTTTGTGTCTTTATTCTCTTCCATCTTCTTTTTAATAAACTCTTTCAGTTTTTTTTTCATCTCACTGGGGATATTTTTTTCAAATTCTACTAATGCCTCTTTTATTTTTTCCTTAATATTTTTTTTCAATGTTTCTATATTCTTTTCTATTTCTTTTTTCTGATCTTCAGTTAATTGTTCATTCCAATCATTAATTAATGTTTCTATCTTACTCATTTTGTGATCTGCATTGTTAACCATGTGATCTTGATTACTTGCAAAGCCTCCATTTATAAAAAGAGTACTCAATAGAAATGCTGCTAAAAAATGTAACTTCATACATATTCTCCCTTAAATAATAAAGTTTTAATGCTCTTACCCGAACAGAATCGAGAGACTGGAAAAGAATAAAAATTTCAAAGCGTAAGCGTACATAAAGTACATACGGGTTTCATATTTTAAATCCAACGATCCAGTGTTTTGATTCTATTTCGTTATTACATTTTTTATCTTAAGAGAGAAACTCTTAACAAAGAGTTAATTTAAGAAAATAAACTGTGCTGATTTTTTTTAAAAGAAAGGAGAGGAAACTAAAAAGCATTAACTCTTTCTTTACCTTTTCTTTTGTATTCTAAATCTTAGGAAATAAAATCAAAGGACATCACAATGGAAACAATTTCTTCTTTAATATTATCCTTATTTTTGGGATCTTCTTATTTTACTTTAGGTCTTAGGCTTCCCGAGCCTTATGAAAGCAAGGAAGAGAAAAAAAATATTTATGGGCATTTGTTGAAAAATGAGCAGAGTTCCTGATAATTATAAAAATAGAGATAATATTCTTTTAATTTTTATTACAGGAAGGAGATATACATGGTGCGTGGCCCATCTTGGAACAAAGATACTCTAGAGCAACTCACTGTACTCTATAAAAAAGGGACCCCTTTAAAAAAAATAGCTGAAATTTTAGGACGTACGCCTACAGCCATTAATAAAATCTTGGAACGTCAAAATATTCGAAAACGACGCCCCCCAAGAGAAAATGAGTTCCTCAATATAGACTTTAAAGAAATATGGGTTGGCTTTCCCACAATCGTTGCTTTTTTAAAATATAGTGGATACTCAATATATCACTATATTCATCCTGCAAACCCTAAAATCCAGTTTTTAGTCAACAGATTTCCCTGTACGACATCACAACTTCTTTTTCTTGCGAATCGTATTCGATTTTTAAATCACCAACCTACATTTTTTGTTCATGGTATTACGGAATGTTGACTTTATGAAAAAAGATTTGATTTTAAGAGAAGATCCCCTCCCTCGTTTCCCAAGTCTTATGAATATTAGGCGTCCCCGTGGACGCCCTCGTTCTGTACATACAGTAACGATTACACCAGAGTTATTCTCAAAACGTTGTACACATAAAGCATCTCTATTCACTGGGACAGAAACACAAAAACAAAAAGCTCTTGGAGGATGCGGCCTTCACGAACTCTTTTGCAAAGACTTTATTTCAGAAAGACAACTCAAAATCGCTTTAAAAATACGGTTTCAAGTTCAAAAGTTTTGCTATGAACAAGGTGTTAAGTTCCCGAAAAGTCACGTTTCGCTTTGGAAATCTGCCTTTTTAAATACGTTACAAAAAAGTATTCCTGGTTCACACAAACCCAGTCAAAAAAGGCACCCCTTCCTTATCTTGTCATCCCTGTTAAAGGAAGAGCGATTCTCTAAGATCTGGGGAAATTTGTGTTTTGAAGATGAGATTCTTTGTGACATAGGTGAGCTACGATTACTCTTAGACACAGCAGAAAAGCTATTCATTAAAAAGTATATTTCATAGTATATATATACCCATTCAGAATCATTTTGTGGGCAGGAGAACAAAAATCGAGGAGCGAAAATGTACATGGAAGTACATGCGCACCGCAGATTTGCAGTCTCGACAAACCCACAGAATGATTCCGGATGGGTATGCACCCCTTATTATTCTGAAGGGGTGTATTCTTTTTCCATTTCTCTCTCATTTTGGAAAAATAGATTGCGTATTGTTGCGTAAGGATCAGGAGATGTTTTCTCGATATCATTAAGAAGACTTAAAACCTTGGCACGACGTTGAAGAAGATCTAAAAAGTAAATGGCTAAAAGGCGGTTTCTCCATGGAATCCTTCCATTTTTTAATTCCCCAACCATCCATGCCAGAGGATTTATTCCAACATCGATAATCTTCCCTACAGAGCCCCTAAGGGTAGAAGGCCCTATAAAAGGAATCATAATATAAGGACCTGAAGGGACACCCCATTTTATTAAAGTTTCATTCATTGTTGTTTTCTTAGCAGGTAAATCAAGATGCTTGGCGACATCGAAAATACCGAAAAACCCAAAAAATACGTTAAAGAAAAGGCGCATAATCGCCCCCATAGTATCTTCTAAATTTCCTTGTAATAAAAAATTAATCGCATTAGAAGGCAAAAAAGTTGTATCTACGACATTTTCTAAGCTATCTTTTATATTTTGATGCAAAGCACTATCATATAGTGTCGCCACAGGTTTTAAGATCAGCGTATCAAGTGCGCGATTAAGGTGGAAAACAATACGATTCAACTCTTCCAGTGAATCGTGAGTTTCATCTTGGCTTGCTTCTTCGAGGATTTTATCCACCTCTGAATCTGTAAGTGGAGTTCCTGAATACCCCATAACAGGAACCATTTTTGGGACGTGGCTGATCATAGAGACTGCCAAAGGCGGATGATACCCGAGAGAAAAAGAACAAAAGATAACGTAGGTAAGAAACTTCATATAATTTAATTTTAACTTTACAATCTTACTATAATAAAGAACTGATCATGACGACAAGATTACCTTCCTCCCCCCTATTAATGACTGAAGATGGACTCGCTTCATGGGCAAGATCTCTTGCAGAATATGCGGTAAGTAGAAAAAATACCGCCCAACCTTTAACCTGTATTGCATTATGGGGAGACCTTGGGGTTGGTAAGACAACATTCTCTCGTTTCTTTCTTAGGTCTTTCCTACAAGATCCTTACCTCTTTGTCCCCAGTCCCACTTTTTCTTTTATTCAAATTTACGAAAGTGTCCATGGTTCTGTATGGCACTGTGATCTTTATCGTCTCCAAACGCCTGACGATGCTGAAGAGCTCGGATTATTGGAGGCATTAAATCCTACGCCTTCTTCTCCTTTGTGCCTTATTGAATGGCCAGAACATTTAGGTCACTTCCTTCCCAAATCTCGCCTTGATATTACATTTAGAATGGGAAAAGAGGATGAGACAAGAGAAATTCTATTAGATAATAGAACATAACCACGTACCTTCAGAAGCTGTATCTGTCACCTGAAGGAAAAGTTCACCAAAACAATTTTTAAGATCAAGAGGATCTTGCCCATAATCATATTCTTTCGGAGAAAACGATGGATATTTATGGAGGAACTCTAGTAGTTCTTCTTTTGTTATAGTTTTTAAGGTAAAGCTTAATTCTATTATTTTTTTAGGATCTGAATATGAAAACTTGTTAATCCCTATAGGTAAAACTCTTTCAACTAAAGAAAGAGTTTCTTTTACTCTTATATAATGTTCATCTGGAGGAAATTTTTTTTCATATCCATCCGTAAGATAAGGAATTTTTTCTATCCCAGCAGGACTTTGACTTTCGATATAGCACTCCCATTCTGAATGAGAGTCTTGAGGCTCTATAGCAAAGGCTTTTGTGAGCATTAAAAAAAATAAGAAAAGCATGTCATATATTAAAGAAAAATATCTTATTTTATTTTAAAATAAAACGCCTCTAAAGAGAAGGATCCTTAGGGTTTTGAGAGAGTAAGCTGAGGAGAAAAATTCCTTCAACTGACTCTCCCGAAAATAGTATTAGGGTCTTATCTTTAAAGACTAGTGACACCCAAACCATCTTAAAAGACGAGTGGCCCATCCATTTGCTTCAGGTACAACATCAATAAATGGTTCTGTATTTTTCTCTCGAGATAAGTCTTTGAAAGTATTAAACCCCAAGGAGTAGTCTTTATAAATGTCTTTTTCTATTCTCTGATGGCTATTATAAAGCTCTGGTTTTAATAGCTTAGATAAATTGTGACGCTGTCTTGCATTACGACCTTGTTCAGCCTGATACCCACTCATAAAGGAAAGCGCTGTAGGTTTTCCTGCATGTACTGAATTAATTCCACATAGTGCTGCGCTTGTTAAAACGCATATTGCCATGATAATTTTCCTCATAAATCCCTCTTCAAGAAATGATGTATATATTGTTCTTATCTCACCCTATTATTTTTTCTTCTTCCTGTTGCATGAATTTGTGCTTTTACAACCCATAATCATATTAAAAGAACATAAGAGTTATAGAAAAGAAATAACAGAGTATTTACAATGATTCAACAATAAGGATAGCTACTGATTAATATGTATTTTATTAAAAATATGTATTTATTTCTTCAAGGCTCTGATTTTCAACATAAGTTACACTCTCATGAATATCCCTCCTTAAATTTTCAATTTTAGACGTTACAAAATTATATTTCTTCTTTATAGTGATAATCAAAGGCCCTTGTGGCGGAACTGGTAGACGCGGCAGACTCAAAATCTGTTGTCCTTACGGACGTGGGAGTTCGACTCTCCCCGAGGGCACCACAGCTTATATATAATGAAAACAAAGAGCACACATTCATTTAGGAAGAACATTGAAGTCCTATAGTCCATCAAAACATGATTTATGGTTTCTCCCAATTGGGGGAGCCTGTGAAATTGGCATGAACCTAAATTTAATTGGTCATGATCATCAGTGGTTAATTCTTGATTGTGGAATTACATTCCATGATCGACTCGGTGTAGATATCATTACACCGGATCCTACCTTTTTAAAAGAGCACCAAGAAAGCTTAGTTGGTCTTGTTATTACCCACGCCCATGAAGATCATATTGGGGCAATCCCCTATCTTTGGCCATTTTTAAAATGTCCTATTTATGCAACACCTTTTTCAATATCGATTATTCGAGAAAAGTTAGCTGAAGTTCCTTGGGGGTCAAAAGTTCCCTTAGTCGAAGTTCCTGTATCTGGCCGTATGAAAGTTGGGCACTTTGGAATTGAATTTATAAAAATCACACACTCTATTCCAGAACCTAATGCTATTGCTATAGACACACCTTTGGGCACAATTGTTCATACAGGGGATTGGAAAATCGATGCTGATCCTTTAGTGGGTGGACCAACAGATATTTCCCGCTTAAAAGAACGAGGAGATGAAGGCGTTCTTGCTCTTTTATGTGATTCAACAAATGTTTTTTGCGAAGGAACTTCCGGTTCAGAAGCAACAGTTCGTGAAGAATTATCACGCGTCATTGCCGGTTTCCCAGATCAGCGTATTACGGTCTCTTGCTTTGCGTCTAATATCGCCCGTATAGAGACAATTGCCTTGGCGGCTAAAGCGTGTAACCGACGTGTTGCTCTTTTAGGTCGATCTTTCGATCGCATGGTTAAAGCTGCACGAGACAATGGTTACCTTCAAGAAGTGCCTGAATTTATCTCTATTGATGATGCTGTAACGCTCCCAAAAGAACGTCTTTTGTTAATTTCAACGGGTTCTCAAGGAGAAATGCGCGCAGCTTTATCTAGGATCTCTCTTGATCAACATCCTGTACATATGGGACCCAATGATGTTGTTATTTTCTCTTCTCGTGTTATCCCAGGGAATGAAAAAAGTATCGCTGCTGTCCAAAATAGGTTAGTCCGTAAAGGGGTAAAAGTCGTTACTGCTCAAGAAAAAGAAATACATGTTTCTGGTCATCCTTCCAGGGATGAGCTCAAACAAATGTATGAGTGGATTCGTCCTCAAATTTTAGTACCTGTTCATGGAGAAGCACGACACCTACAAGAACAAGCAAATTACGGGAAATCGTGTGGGGTTGGAAATGTCATTGTCCCAACCAATGGGACACTAATTTCTTTATGCAATGAACATTCCCAAGAAGGACCAAAGATTTTAGAACACATTCCTGTAATTCGATGGATGTGGGATGGGAACCGTCTTTTACCTTCAACAAGTTACATTTTTAAGGATAGGACACGTCTTTCTGTACAGGGAACAGTTTTTGTTAGCTTTGTCGTGGACCGTTCTAATAATTTTCTACGTCCTCCCAAAGTGACAGCCATTGGTATTGCAGAAGGCGGAGAAGAAATGGAGCTTTTAGTAAGAGCGTGTGAACGTGTTGTAACGCGTGTCCTCTATGAAAGCGTTAATCAACAAGAAAAGGAAAAATATAGCCGCTTGAAGAACTTAAAAGAAAAAGAAAATGCAATCCAACACGCAGTTCGTCAAGAAGTTATGCAAGAATTTCGTAAGAAACCTAATGTAGAGGTGCATTGGTTCCAAATGTAATCTCTTTTTCCCTGTGCTCGGGGGTCTTGAAGAATAAGAGCTTATCTCATAAGATCCCCGGATCAAGAAATTTCTAGGCATCTGCGCAACCTCAGATGAAAAGAGAGGGATAAGTAATAAATTACCTAAGTTTTATGCTACAGGAGAGAGTTTTTTGACTTCTAACCTCATTATTGTTTTATCTGCTCCTTCAGGAGGAGGGAAAACGTCTGTTATCAAACGCTTACTCGCGTGTGTTCCTCGTAGTGTGGTTTCTGTCTCTGTAACAACACGCCCTAAGAGATTTAATGAAATTGATGGCCATGATTATCGTTTTACAGATCATGCATCTTTTAAAGCAATGATTGAAGGAAACGCTTTTTTAGAATATACAGAAGTCTTTGGAAACTATTATGGGACATTACGTTCTGATGTAGAAAGTCACATAAAAAAAGGATTTGACATTGTTTTTGATATAGATTGGAAAGGGGCTCATATCTTAAGATCTGAAATGCCTAAAAATATAATAACTATTTTTCTCCTTCCTCCTTCTGCACACGATTTAAAAAATAGACTATTTGCTAGGAATACAGAGGAAAATCGACAACAAAATACGCGCTTTTCAGGAGCATGTGAAGATTTAAAGCATTGGTCTGAGTATGATTATGTGTTGATTAATGATAATTTAGATGAAACAACAGCTCAGATCGTCAATATCATAAACGTTGAAAAGCTAAAAAGAGAGAGACAAGAAGGCATAGCATCTTTCGTTGATCAATTATGCTTTGATATTCAAGACTTAAATTATGCCATCAGTAATTTTTTATCTTCTTCATCATTGCGAGGAGCATAAGAAATGAAGCCCTCTATACCTTCTTAAGCTTTGGGGCCTCTTTCTTTCGGAGGTGCAATGGTGTTTTTAATTCTAAAGTTAATACGATTGGTTACTTATGAGCTTATCCTTATGGTCTAAATCTTCTGTAGAAAAAGAAGAAATTTTCACAGCCCTAGATATTGGGACGAGTAAGGTTGTTTGCCTTGTTGGGAAATTTCGAACAGGAACTTTAGGTACACAGAATGAGCGACCAGAATTGTCTGTCCTTGGTATTGGGTATTATCGATCTCTTGGAGTTAAGGGAGGACGCCTGGTCAACCTTGAAGCCCTTGAAGGGGCTATTCTCAGTGCTGTCCAATCTGCAGAAGAAAGCTCGAAAGAAACATTAAGACGTGTCTATGTCAATATTCCTACGTGTATTGCCTCCTTTCATACAATTGAGTCAGAAATTTCCCTCTCTCATCATCTTGTAGATGATTATCATTTGAACCGTCTCTTGAATGTGAGCCGAGGCAATTTTTTTACACCTGATCAATATGTTTTGCACGTATTTCCTCTTTCTTATACGTTAGATGGTGTACAAGATCTTCGAGATCCTCGTAGTATGGTTGGACAAAAACTGTCTGCTCTCTTGTATGTTGTAACAGCTCCTGCTGCATATGTCCGAAACATTATGAATGTTATGGGAAGATGTCAGCTTGATATTTCAGGATTTGTCTTAAGTTCCTATGCATCTGGATTGTCAACACTTGTTGCAGATGAGCTAGAATTAGGGGCCACCTTAATCGAAATTGGAGGGGGATATACAGGGATTTCTTGCTTTTATGAAGGACGCATGGTGTTTAGTACATTTGTGCCTTTAGGAGGCATCAATGTTACCCATGATATTGCGCGTGGTCTCTCTACCCCTTTAACCCAAGCTGAGCGCCTTAAAACACTCCATGGGAATGTCATTGCTTCAAGTGATGATCAAGAACCTATCTTTGTTATTCCTATGGAAGAAGAGGGAGGACAGTATGCTTTGCGCTCTCGGGGAGGAGCTCAAGCAGCTCTTCAACAAGGACAGCCTCAACCCATCTCCCCTATTTTTCTGAATCATATTATCCGCTCTCGTATGGATGAGTTATTTGAATTAATTCGCATAAAACTTGAAAGTGCTGCTGTGGATCCTGTTGTTTTCCACCGAATTATCCTTACAGGTGGCACAGCAAACTTACAAAACTTAAAAGATTTAGTGAAATCTTTTTTTGGTCATTATGAAGTTCGCATAGGTAAGCCTAACTCTGATCTGGTGGATAATCCTTTATTTGGATGCAGTACGGGGATGTTATACTATGCTGCCCAAGAAGGTATGCAAACCCAGAGAATTCCACGCCCTCATTCTTCTGGTATGTTTGGGAGAATGCAAGGGTGGATCAAAGGAAGAATTTAAGAGAGTCTCTTTTGCCTCTTCAACCGGTCTATCCCATATTTCCCTAACATCACCAATAAAAACGGAATCAGTAAAACACTCGCGACTGCACAGGCTAAAGGCCAATCTCTCAAATGAAAAAATGTATCCCAAATCAACCGACCTAAAGTGAAATTTTTAGGGCCTCCTAGCAGTTCAGGAATGACAAACTCACCAAAGCTTGGGATAAAAACAAGAGCACACCCTACAAAAATGCCTTGTTTTGCAAGGGGGACAACTACCTTTAAAAAAGTCTTAAAAGGGGAACTCCCAAGATCCATAGCCGCTTCCATCCATTCTGGCTGAATCTTTTCTAATGCAGAATAAATGGATAGGGTCATAAAAGGAACGTAACAATACACCATCCCTAAAAGGACGGAAAAGGTTGTATCTAAGAAAGAAATCGGATGTTCAATAAAATGTAATTTCAGCAGTACTGTATTAATAATCCCCTTAGGGCTAAGGAGCCCCATAAGGGCGTAAATGCGAATCAAAAAAGATGTCCAAAAAGGAATCATTAAAAAAATAAGCAAGGAAATACGAAGACGGGCCGGTGCTTGCCAAATATTGTAGGCAAGGAAACCTCCGAATATGAGACAAAAAAAAGTCGATAAGAAAGCCAGATGAAGAGAAGATAAGAAGGCCCTAATGTAAATAGGGTCCGTAAAAAGAGTAATATAATTTTGAAAATTAAGGTGTAATTGAAAAACTGTCTTAGAAGAAGACCCAGGAGGCGCCAACCAAGATATTAAATTTGTAAAAGGAGGCACAGAGAAAACAGAAATTCCTAAGCTTACCTTTAAGACAAAAAGAAAGGGGATCAAAAAAAATAAGAAAAACCACCCATAAGAAATTGAAGGGGCCCAACGATTGTGAAAAATGAGCATGGTATTTCCTAAATTATCCGTAACTATCCACGCCCTGTTTCCCCGGGCTAGAAAAAAGTGCCAAAGGCATACTTTTTCTTGACCCGGGGATCTCAAATGTATATTTTCTTCACAAGATCCTCGGGTCAACTCATTCTAGGCAACACGTTGCCAAAAATGACTAGCCCAAGGAAGCAGGGGAGGTGAGTAATTACAATTATCCTAAATTATATATGCTTTAAGAGTAATCGTTCAACTGCTGGGTATCCATAGAATTGATTGATACGCTCAAGAATTTGAGATTGCCCGTAAGCGATTTGAGTGGCATGACAGCTCTTGATCTTAAGATAAAGAATTCCTTGTCTCTGCGTCTCACGAGAGGGGAAGTGAAGACGCTCCGGTGTGCATATAGACGCCCAGGTTGGCCCCACAATCTGGGACCATTCCAGGATAATACGCACCTGTGACAAAGGAAGACGACGACACGCAGACTTAACAAGAGGAGAAATCAAGCGAGAGAGAGATTTCGCTTCTCTCACAAAATAGCTTCTTTCTTTAATCCCAGCTTTTTAAATAAGGCATCATCTTGTAAAGGTTCTGGATTAAGAGCTGTTAATAATTTTTCTCCGTAAAAAATAGAATTAGCGCCTGCAAAAAAGCACAGCGCTTGCAGTTCATCTGACATTCCTTCCCTACCCGCAGATAACCGAACATAAGAATGAGGCATCATGAGGCGTGTAAGCGCAATTGTTCGAACAAAATCTAAAGGATCAGGGGCTACTGCTCCTTCTAAGGGAGTCCCTGGAATAGGAATCAACTGGTTAATTGGGATAGATTCAGGAGGCGTTGGTAAAGTCGCAAGAGTAATCAACATTTTTATACGATCATCATTAGACTCCCCCATCCCTAAAATCCCCCCACAACAGACCTTAACGCCTGCATTCCGTACATTTTCTAAAGTCGCTAATCTTTCTTCAAATGTTCGTGTGGTAATGATATGAGAATAATAATCAGGAGATGTATCTATATTATGGTTATAAAAATCTAAACCAGATTCTTTCATGGATTTTGCTTGGTCTTTTGTCACACCTCCTAAAGTCACACATGTTTCAAGACCCAGTTCTTTTACATGCTGAATCATAGAACACACTAAGGGTAGATCTCGGTTATGAAGGTTTTTCCATGCGGCTCCCATACAAAATCGTGTTGCTCCAGAGGCTTTTGCTTTACGTGCAGACGTAATAATATCTTCAACAGAAAAGAGGGGCTCTTTTTCAAGCCCTGTTTTATAGTGGGCAGATTGAGGGCAATAGGCACAATCTTCTGGGCATCCTCCTGTTTTGATATTTAATAGGGTGCTCACTTGGATGGAATGAGGATCGAAATGTTGACGAAATACAGTATGAGCCGTGAATAAAAGATCATGAAAAGGTTGATGAAATAAACGGGAAGCTTCCTCAAATGTCCAAGGTGTATTCATATATACGTGAAAAATATAACCGAAACTGAAAATATTTTAGCGATATTAAAAGGAGGGGTAAAGAAAAAGAATTTGGTTAAGTATTTATTAATGGGTTATAAGATATCGTAAAAGTATAAATTTTATTCATTATTGAGGTTTACTTATGAAAAAAATCAATTCTTATAAAAAATTTTACCTTCTTTTTATCCTCACGTGTGCTACATATACGCATTCGATGGAATCTATTCAAAGCTTAGACGCCCAACGCACAGAAGAAGAGGGAGTCATAAATGATGAAGATGTACTAAAAGTCATTCAAACAGCCAAACCTAATAAAAAACTCTCTCTTGGGGGGTATTACATTGCATACTCTATGAAATACATATGCCTTAATAGAAACAATCCAAATGAAGAATATAATGAGGATCTGAGAAATAAGTTTGCATCTATTATCGATAAGATGCAAAAAGATCAGCATTTACAAGGGGCCCTTATTCAATTTCATTCAGGTAATGACTGTGGATTCTTTGTAATGATTTCTCGCTCCCCTTATGCACAGAACTCTTTTGAACTCAACTATTATCAACATGTTATTGAAGAAAAAAATGCTATGTATACAATACAAAGAACATGTGGAGATATCTCTCAAAAGGTAGAAAATATTAAGCATATCTTAAAGGATAAATCGTTAAAAATCTTCCCAGTCTCATTGACTGAAAATCGTTATAAACCCCTCTATAGAACCTTATGTCACTTCTTCCAAACAAAATGGCCAAGACAGATTCAAGAAGAAGAGGAAGAAAAAAATATTCCTCTAGAATTACCTATTCTATCTCTTAAGACACTTAATGAAATGATACTTAATCGTGATACGCATTTAGCATGGCAATTGAGTGAACAAGTTAAAGAGTTAACAGATTGTAATAAACGAGAAATTGAAAAATATATTGAAGAAAGGGATAGATCAGGCGAATGGAAACAGTTTTTTTATGACAATAAAATTTTATTTCATGGTCAACGTTATCTTATCCACGGTGCAATAAAATTTTTAAAAGACCTGAAAGACTTAGATCTTGAAAAGGTTTTCCTCAATCAAAGAGAAAGAATTGAAAGAAATTATCAAGAGGCCATTCAATATTTTAAAGACTCTCAAGGCGTGTGTTCTAGTCTGTGTCTTTTATGGCTTATTTCCAAAGATACAAAAGACCCACAATTTGAAAAAGCATATAGAGATATTGTATTTTGGGAAAAAAATGAAAACGATATGAGCCTTGAAGGAAGTTACTTGAATTTACCGATTGAAAATCCACAAATGATGGCAAAAGAAGATAAATTTAGAAAAATTGAGAGCTTTATTCAACATTTACGCAGTTTGCTAGGTATTGCAGAAGGGATAGAGACAACAGGAAAGAATTATGAGCAATTAAGGCAAAAAAGCATTGAAGAAAGTATAGCTAAGAATATATTTGAAGAAAGATTTAGTCTTGCACTCTCAATGAAGGCTACTCTCATTTCACACCATGAACTGGAAAAAACCCTCAAAGTCTTCATGAAAGAGAAAAGGATAATGTTACTTATTCGGTTTTCAGGAAAGTTGATTAATCAACATGGCTTGGAAATCCCAGCAGCTCATGCCATGGCCGCTTATCAAGATGAAGAAGGAAAGCTTTTCTTTTATGATCCAAATGATCCCCAAGGTGATAGGAAAGTCATGACTGTAAATGAACTCACAGATCTTTTTTGGAAACGAAGTCAGTTTCTTTTTCCTACTTCAAAAGAAAAGAAAAACATAACCTTAAGAGCCTATAGATTTAAAAAATAGCCATGTCATCTTACTGTGGGCAAGATTTCAATAATCCGGTTTCCTTCTCGAAATTGCCCTAAGTGAACTTTATAAGGCCTGTCAATCCCTATTTTTTTTCCATCTTCAATCTCTTTCTCAATCCCAATCCCTTTGATGCCCCACAGATGAAATGTTTCATGTGAAACTTTAGGTAAATTTGATAATTTTAAGAGATCTTGAAAAGGAGCAAGAGCACGACATATAAATGTAGAACTTTCAAAAACCATTTCTTCAAAACGCATACAATATATAGGAATCTCTAAGCGAAGGACACGACAGACCTCTCTTAAGAAGGCACATTTCTTTTGACGTGCTTCCACAAGGACAATATTTTTTATCCCCACAATTGCTAAAATAATTCCAGGGAAACCACCACCGCTTCCTAAATCATACAAAAGCGTTTCTTTATAAGTTTCTTGCCATAATTTTAAGTAAAGATACAGTTCTAAGCTATCCAATACATGGCGTGTCCAAAACTCCTTAAGAGAGTCTTTTTGAACAAGATTATATGCTTTGTTCCAAATATTCAAAAGATCTTGGAACTGTTCAAGCTGCTTAAAAATATCCTCAGGAATTGGGAAAATCGTTGAAAATGTTTTGTAATTCATGAAAGAATCCATAAAATAAAGTGAATCTATATAACGGATATTTTTATTTGTCATCCCTTTTTCTTAAAGTTATCAAAAGCCGTCCATTTTTAAAACGGTTCCCTTTTGTATTAAGCTTCCTTGGAATCATTTCTGGATCCTTAACTTTTTTTGCTTTAAAACAAAGTTCTTTTGTGCCCTCTCATTGGCTAGTGCCTTTAGTTTACATCGACGTCATTTTTGCTCTTCTTTTGATTGGTCTCATCACACGTCGTATTGTAGAATTATGGTTCCAACGTCATCGCGGCCTTACAGGGGCAAAGCTTCACGTTCATCTCGCTGGCCTTTTTGCATTTATGACCCTTATTCCCTCTGTCATTGTGTCTATTTTTTGTGCACTATTTTTAAATCTTGGTGTTGATGCATGGTTTGGGAAACCGGTTAAAAAAGTTGTAGAAGAAGCGAACCTTATTGCAACAGCTTATCTTAAAGAGCATCAAAAAGCTATTAACATTGATGCTCATGCTCTTGTGAATATTTTACGCCCTCAAATGCAAGTACTAGTCCATACACCAATTTTACTTAATCAGATACTCAACTACGAAGCTGAAACAAGGGGGCTTGGGGAGCTCTTAGTTTTCAATCAACAAGGAAAGGTCCTTGGAAAATCCTATCTTACATTTTCATTAGAGCTTGAAAAAATTTTGACAGATGACTTAGAACGTGTGGATTTAGGGGAAAATGTTATAAGGGAATCTAAAGATCGTGTGAGATCTATGATTAAAATTGATCCCATCACACATACATACCTCTTTATTGGCAAACTTATCGATCCTGTTGTCCTTGGACACTTAAATCGAACGAAAGAAGCTGTATCTGACTATCGACTCTTATCTCAAGAACATTCTGAACTTCAAATTACTTTCATTGCTTTTTTTAGTATTATTGTCCTTCTTCTTTTGGCTGTTTCTATTTGGTCAGGGTTAAGCCTCTCTAACGTGCTAATTGCTCCTATTCGCTGTCTTATTCAAGGGGCTGAATCTGTGAGCCAAGGAGATTTATCTATTATCATAAAACACCCTTCTTTAAATAACGAAATTGATGATTTAATCCTTTCATTTAACAAAATGACAAAAAAATTAAAAAAGCAGCACCAAGAGCTTATTCTATCTCAAAGACAAGCTGCTTGGGCGGATATTGCCCGAAAAATTGCTCATGAAATAAAAAATCCCTTAACTCCTATTCAGCTTGCTGCAGAGCGTTTAAAAAAGAAGTACTTAAAAGAGATTCAAAGTGATTCCCAGACATTTCAAGTGTGTATTGACACAATTATCCGCCAAGTTGATCATATTGAACGACTTGTACGTGAGTTTTCTTCCTTTGCCCGTATGTCTCAACCTAAAGTTATTATCGCAGACATCTCCCTTATTGCTCAAGAATGCATTACCTTACAAGAGCAAGCATACCCTGATATAAAGATTTACTTAACCTGTGAAGAGAAAATTCTATGGCCTTTAGATACACAACATATGAGTCAAGTCTTTACAAATATTTTGCAAAATAGCATCCAAGCACTCTGTGAAAAGGGTGTTGCCAAAAAGAAAATTTGGTTCCATATTCATAAAAATGAGGCTGTTCTTAATATCTTAATTCAAGATAATGGGCCAGGTCTTCCTGCGAGTGAAGAGTACGAGAAATTTTTAGAACCTTATTATACAACGCGCCCCCAGGGAACAGGTCTTGGACTGGCTATTGTGGCAAAGATTATTTCTGACCATAATGGTTCCATAGAATTAGGAAATCGTAAAGAAGGAGGCGCTTGGGTTCGTATCATTTTGAGCACCCCAACGCATAAAATATAATAGACTTCTTGCATAACCCATTTTTATATGGGACTCAAATGAGTAGCTAACCCCTCTGTTACAGTGAAAGGACTAAGACGTGTCTCACAATATTTTAATTGTAGATGACGAAAGTGATATTAGAGAACTTGTTTCTGGTATTTTAACGGATGAAGGATATACGGTTCGAACCGCTGCTGATGGCGTTTCTGCTCTTGCTTTAGTAAAAGAAAGACGGCCGAGTGCAGTTATCCTAGATGTTTGGTTAGGAGAAAGTGAACGCGACGGATTGCGTATTTTAGAACTTATCCAAAATATGTACTCCTTTGTTCCCATCATTATGATTAGTGGTCATAGTACTGTGGAAACTGCTGTTTCGGCTATTCAAAAAGGGGCTTATGACTTTATTGAAAAACCTTTTAAAAGTGAGCGACTCTTACGTGTGATTGAAAGGGCAATAGAATCTTCACGACTACAACGAGAAAATAATGTTTTAAAGGTCAAAGCGCGCGTGCGCTCTCCTTTAATCGGAAACTCAACGATCATAAATCAACTTCGCCATACAGTAGATCGTGTTGCCCCTACAAATGGACGTATCTTTATCTCCACACCTTTTGGATTTGATCGTTCTGCCCTTGCTCATGACATCCATGAAAAGTCAAAAAGAGCAAAATCTCCTTTTATCCAGATGAACTGTGCAACCATTTTAGAAGCATTTTTAGAGAAAGAACTTTTTGGGCTTGAGCTTAATTCTTCTTTTGAAGAAAATTTCACTGCTCAAAACTATACCCACCCAAAAATAGGCCTCTTAGAGCAAGCCCATACAGGGACTCTCTTTATTGATGATATCACCCTATTATCCCCTGCAATACAATCAAAGCTTATTAAGGTCCTTCATGAAAATTCTTTTTCTCGTATGGGCGGGGAAAAAAAAATACATGTAGACGTACGAATTATTGCCGGCACAAGCCAGATTATACAAGAGTGCATCCAAAAAGGGACATTCCGGGAAGACCTTTTCTACCGCATCAGTGTCACTCATCTTGAGGTACCTGCGTTAATTGAGCGCCGTACAGATATCCCTCTCCTTATGGAACATTATATCCAAGAAGCAGCAATCGTTCATAATTTGGCGTCTCGAAGGCTCTCTGAAGCTGCAATGGCAATGCTACAGTCTTATGCTTGGCCAGGGGATATTGAGCAATTACGAAATGTGGCAGACCGCCTAGTGATCATAACAGGTGGGGACCCGAGAGATCCTATAGAAGCAGCACACTTACCTATAGAAATAGTGACGGGAAATAATTTTATTAGCCAATGGCAAAGAAAAAGTGCGGATATTGTCATACTCCCTTTACGGGAAGCGAGAGAAGCTTTTGAAAGGGAATATCTCTTAACACAGGTCAATCGATTCTCTGGAAATATCTCTCAAACAGCACGTTTTATCGGAATGGAGAGGTCAGCGCTGCATCGGAAATTAAGAGCCCTAGGGATCCAAGGCTTTCGTAACGGAGAAGAAGGTCATCAAGAGCATGATAAAGAGGCACAAAAAGACGATCTATACAACTCTATGGTTTCTTGATTTGCAATACCCAACCTTCCTGTTTCCCCGGACTAGAAATTCTTGGCAGCTTGTTGCCTAGGAGCTCTTGATCCGGGGGGTCAAGAAAAACCCTAAGCCTTCGGCTAATTTTTCTAGCCCGGGGAAGAAAGAGGTTGGTAATTACGGAAATTTTCTATATATTGACCGATCTTCTCATCTTAAGAATTTCGTCTAAAATCTCTTTCCTCTCTTCAAGAGTCCTTGGTATTTCATTTCGCGATTTTTCTAAACATCCTAATTCAGCGCATAAAGTACTGTAGATTTTTACAATTTTTTTATCAAATATATATAAGAGGTCTTCTTCTTCTACATCATGTGTCATCAAGGCTTCTTCTGCTTGAGTTAGTTCAAATCCACCATGCTCTAACTCAAGAACCTCTGATCTAATCTCTGGATTGATCACGCTAATAACTTGTAAAAAAGGAGTCTTAATCCGTGAACTTTCTCCTCCTTTTTCTTCTTCTTGCTCTTCTTTAATGTCTATTCCTTCTTGTTGTCCTCCTATAGGTTTTAAGTCTCTTTTTATTTTTTTAAGCACCTTTTCATTCTCTCCGAATTTCATTTTTAAAAGAGTAGATTCTAGGATTCCCAACGTTTCTAGGGAAACACTGCGCTCTGCCCAAAACCCTGCATATACTTTTTTATCCCCTGGTAAGGGGATAGGCTCTTTTGTGACAAACAATATACGGATTTTATTATCTTGTACGATATACCCATAAGGAATGAGAAAGATACTTATATTCTTTTCTCCTTGGGGATTTGGCAAGTGTTCTTGGACTAATTGTCCTTCTATATTGGTGTCAATATCGTATCCAGTATTAAACACTTTGTTATGGGTTTGTATTAAACTTGAAAGGCTATGAATACCAGGGGGAAGGTCAGTATAATCAAATACCCAGTCTTTTTGAGGATCTCTATTCCCCATGCATACCATATTTTCGATAAAGTCCCTTACAGATATGTGTGGAAATTCCCCCTCTTCAATAAGGGTATAAGTCTTTAAAGTTTGATATTCATGGTTCCCTCCTTTCATAGAAAATAGCTGTAGAATAGAGATAAGAAATAAAAAAATGCAAAGTGTTTTCATAATTAATTTTGTAAGTTAGGGGGCCTACCTTTAGGATCTCAAAGATTCATTAAGTGTTTAGTCCCATATAGTACTGGTATGGGTTTCTTTTAAATAAAATTGGCCTCTCTAGAAATCTTTCTATTAGGAATTCTAAAGGTGTTTTCAATTTTAATGATTTTAGATGCTTCGCACAATTATATGAAGCCATGAAGGTATGCAAATGAGCTTCAAGTTGATCAAAGTTTTCATAATGATACTTTTTAATGGTTGCTTCTTTGATGGTTCGATTCATCCTTTCGACTTGCCCATTTGTCCAAGGATGCTTAATCTTAGTCAACCTATGTTCAATCAAGTTTTGCTTACAGACTTGATCAAAAGCATGATGGCCTGAAGGCTCTCTATGGCTTATGACATCTGTGTACTCTGCGCCATTATCTGTCAAGATTTTCTGAATTGTATAAGGAACAACGTCAATAACGTATTTCAAAAAATCTGTTGAAGAGTCTTTTGATTTATTTTTATAGAGCTTAGCAACCGCAAACTTACTGGTCCTATCAATGGCAACAAATATATAAGCTTTTCCTTCTGCTGTTTGAAGCTCTGCAGTATCTATGTGAAAGAAACCAATTTCATACTTTTTGAATTCTTTTTTAGGCGTCTCAGGCGCTTCAGGCTTAGGAAGCCTTGAAATACCATGCCTCTTTAAGCAACGATGAAGGTTACTCCGTGTCAAGTTGGGAATAGAGTCCTTTAAAGAAAGAAACACATCATCTAAAGGAAATTGTGTTAATGTACGAAACTTAACAACGGCTTCTTCTTCTAGAGGCGTTAAGACCGTACTTTTAATAACCTTCTTCCCCATCGGAGAATCCTTGACTGTTGTCCTTTCCCGCCATTTTGCAACTGTCTTTCGATTAATGCCGTGTTTTTGAGCTACCTTAACCAAACTCTCTTTTGATTGCTGTATCTCAGCTCGGATTCTGTACGTTGTCTTGGCGCAAGCGTGAAGTGTTTGTCCCATAAAGCTTGTTTTTCCTGTTGAGTAAGTTGTCTAAATTCTTTCTCACGGTTTACTCGTAAGAATAGACGATTTTCTAGACCACGACTAGATGGTACCAAACAATTAAGAAATAGTTAATTTTCACATACGTTTTTCAGACAATATTCAACTCTACAAGAAGGGGAGTGTGGTCAGAAGGAACAGGTTGAGCACGTGGTTCTGTATCAATCCAACATTTCAATAAGGCATCACACGCTTGAGGGGAAAGAAGGATATGATCAATCCTAGCTCCATGATTTTTAAAAAATGATTGATTACGATAATCCCACCACGTAAATCCTTCCTTACATGGATGTTTTTGAGAAAAGGCATCGCTATACCCAAGGTTTAAAAGCGCATCAAAGGCACGACGCTCAGAGACAGAGCACAAAATATGATCTTGCCACCCTTTTGGGTCATAGACATCTTGGTCTGTGGGAGCAATATTATAATCCCCTCCAAGACATAAAATCTCTTCATATGTTAATAAGTCTTTCATGATTTCTCTTAACCTTTTAAGAAACAATAATTTTTCTTGGTATTTAAGAGAATCAACACTTTGGCCATTAGGGACATATACAGATGCAACACGCAGGGCAGCTGTAGGAAGAGAAACAAGAGCAGAAATATATCGTGCTTCTTCTAAGCCTTGAGAAGAGGATAGGTTGGGAAATCCTTTTTGAATATCTTCTAGTGGAAATTTAGAAAGGATTGCGACACCATTAAAAGCTTTTTGTCCGTAAACTGCACAGTAATAATTCAGATCTTCAAATAAGGTTTTTGGAAATGTATCTTCTGTGCATTTTATTTCTTGCAAGAGAAGTATATCCGGACTATGGGTATGTATCCAAGATTGAACGAGCGGTAAACGAACTTTTAAGGAGTTTATATTCCATGTTGCTAATTTTAGAGACATATCTCTGCTTACTTAAGACACATACCTATATTTTATAGAAATTATTTCATTGTATACTACTCATTATTTCATATATAACAGCCCATGACATGAGGGGTGTCAACACTGTTTCAAGAACTTCCTTGATAAGTCTTTTTAGGTACTTCATAGAAGTAATCTTTTCAAATTTTTATGAGCTCTGAGCTATACCCATCCAGAATCATTTTGTAGGCAGGAGAACAAAATCGAGGAGTGAAAGCGTACATGGAAGTACATGCGCACCGCAGATTTACAGTTTCGACGAACCCACAGAATGATTCCGGATAGGTATATTACAAAGCTTGGACTTCTTCTTTTGTTAAGCCTGTGCTTTCACAAATATCATCAATAGACAAATTCTTAGAAAGAAGGTTTTTAGCGATTTTTAAAGCTTTATTATATTCACCTATTTCCATCCCTTCTGCCTTTCCTTCTGTCCTTCCTTTATCGATTGAGTCCTTAATCCTTGTTCGCTCGTCACTAATAGAGGTCCAGTATCTTTCATAGGCTTCAAGTTCTGCTGGTGTAAAAGCTGCCTCTTGCGCAAGTTCGAGTGCTTGACGAATGTCTGGATTTTCAAAGAGTTCTTCTGCAACACCCTCTGTTTTTTCTCCGATTTCCTTTAAAAACCTCAGCCATAAAACGCCCATTTTCTTCTCTGTCCAACTTTTTGGCTTAAATTTTGGCAGTTCAAGCAATACAAGTTCTAGCCCTTCCAAGGTCTTTTTGGGAGCATGAACATTGACCAGTTTATAATGGTGATACCAATCTTCTGAATCCTTGTCAAAAATATCATTAATCAACCCTATGCTATAAACGGGATTGAGATTGCCATACCACCCCCCTTTTTTTAATTGCTGAACGTCTTTCCAGCACATTGGGATCCTAAGCTTAGAATTCCACGTGGACAAGTTGTCGC